>Ga0307939_1000090_pt1 | contig 49671 bp, 56 predicted proteins | sample OrgLakmetagen122_FD_201844 | JGI IMG/M metagenome (GOLD analysis project Ga0307939, IMG submission 201844) | Saline water microbial communities from Organic Lake, Antarctica - #122 | ecosystem: Environmental > Aquatic > Non-marine Saline and Alkaline > Saline | place: Antarctica: Organic Lake... | reverse complement strand
GCCGGAATATGCGACATGGGGCAGGCTGCTCAATGATGGGCTATCCAATCTTTCGGCTCCGTGGCTCGTCTCCTCGACTTTCTTCGCGCTAGTCGGGTTGTTAGTATTGATCACTTTTATTGGAGAGGCGATACGCGAGGCCTTTGACCCCAAGAAACACAGTTACTACAAGTGATGCGAATTTTTCTTAATCTTTTAGGCGTTGCCCTCATTTGTCTCGGGTTTACAGCTTGTCGCAGTGATGAATCATTGAATAAGCGGACCTCGAACTTCGAGGAATTCATTGCCCGTTATAATACTTATATTAAAGGTTGGCTGGAGGAGCAGGCGCAAATCACGTCTCAGGAGGTAGCTGAAACTGTCGAGCAGTTGGAAACTGCCGAGGGCGAGGCGCGTGAGGAGTTAGAGCGGACAGTTTCCAATCTCGAGCGCGAGCAGGAAAAATGGGAGTATCGTCAGAGTTTGGAAGAGTATTTTAGGTTTAAAGAGCCGAATGAAATTCCGGATGATCTCGTCTGGGAGGATGGTAGCGAACACGAAGAAATCGGTGACTCAAGAGCGGAAAAAGGCGGCACGTTTACCCGTGAAATTCCGAGTTTCCCTCCGACAATTCGCCTGTTCGGAGATAATTCAAACAACGGTTTCCGCAGTTATATTTACGACGATATTCTGATGGTGCTGGTTGATTATCACCCGAAATCGATGGAGATGATTCCGGGTATAGCAAAGCGCTGGGCAGTGTCTGAAGACGGCCGCACGGTTTACTATGAAATTCATGAGGATGCCTGCTATTCGGATGGCGTTCCGATACGTGCCAAGGACTTCATGTTTGGTGCTTATGTTAGAATTTCGGACGACATTGTTGAGCCTTTCTTTAAACAGGTTTATCGCGAAGCCGTGGCGGGTATGACGACTTATGGAGATAAGCTGTTGGCGATTCATATTCCGGAAGCTCAAGTTTATGCTCCAGCGGGTATAGGTAGCTTGCGTCCAGCTCCACCTCATTTCTATGAAGAATACGGGCCGGATTTTGCGGAACGTTACCAATGGAAGTTTCCTCCGACGACCGGTGCTTACGAGGTGCGAGAGGATGATATTGTGAAAGGTGTTTCCATCACCCAAACGCGGGTGAAAGATTGGTGGGCAAAGGACCTGAAATATTATCGCTACCGCTATAATGTGGACCGGATAAGAAACATTGTGGTGCGCGACGATTCCAAAGCATTCGAGTTATTCCGCGCCGGCGAGATCGATAGTTTTTATCTGAGCCTGCCGAAATACTGGTATGAGAAAACCGAAATTGATCCCGTCTTTGATGGCTACATCGAGCGGTATACTTTTTATAATCAATATCCAGATATTCCACGAGGGCTGTGGCTCAATGTCACCAAGCCGCTGCTTGATGAGAAACAGATCCGCATCGGGATTCAGCATGCGATGAACTGGCAGAAGGTGATCGATGTGATGTTCCGTGGCGATTTTCAACGCTTGAATTCCTTTCAGGAAGGGTTCGGTCCGTTTAGTGACCCTACCATTAAAGCACGGCCTTATTCGATTTCCGCGGCGCGCGCAGCCTTTCGAGAGGCCGGTTTTACGGAGACGGCTCGGGATGGAATTCTTCGTCGCCCCGATGGGACACGGCTTTCAGTGGCGCTGAGCTACAGCGCACATCCCGAGCTGGATACGATGTTTTCAATCTTGAAAGAAGAAGCGAAAGCCTGTGGCTTTGATCTTCGGATGGACTCGAACGAGTCTGTCGTGAGTTACAAAAAGATGATGCAGAAGCAGCATGAGATGGCATATGCTGCTTGGGGTGTGAATCCACCTTCACCAGATTATTATCAATATCTTCATTCCTCCAACGCGCGAGACGCACGCGGCAACATCAAGCCGCAGACGAACAATCTTTTTGTCTGGTCCAGGCAAGATACGGACACGCTGTGTGAAAAAGCACGTAACGCACGCACGGAAGAGGAACTCATAGACGCGAACCTCAAGCTCCAAAACATTGTCCACGATGAGGCGATTTTTGTGCCAGCTTATACGGTGGATTTCAAGCGTATGGGTTCATGGCGATGGGTTTGCTGGCCGGATTCCGAGACTACGCGTTTTTCTCCTCCGGTAATTTATGAGCCACTCGAGGAGCATGTTCATTGGATTGATCAGAAGAAGAAAAAGGAAACGCTTGCGGCCATGAAAGCGGGGAAGGTCTTTCCAGAGGTGAACCGAGTTTTTGATGATTATCGGTATACTGATTCCGAAGAGGCGGAGAAGATGGAGGAGCTTCTAAAGCCGGCTGAGCCGGATCAATTGCTGGAATCGGAGGTGGAGCAATGAGTGTTGAGAATGTTTTGGAAGTTGATCGCCTGATCACTTCGTTTGAGACGGAGCGAGGCCTACTGCGTGCGGTGGATCAGGTTTCTTTTAAAATTCCCAAGGGTAAGACCGTGGGCATCGTTGGTGAGTCAGGATGTGGAAAAAGCGTAACTGCAATGTCCATCGTTGGTTTGTTGCCGCAGCCGTGGGGGAAAGTTCTTGGTGGGGATATTCGTTTCAAGGGAGAGGATATCCTACAGTGTAGCTCCAAACGTATGACCCAGATACGCGGTGGTGAAATCGGTGTCATTTTCCAAGAGCCGATGGCGGCATTGAACCCGGTGCATCGCATTGGCAGGCAAGTGGCTGAGGTGTTTCGTATTCATAAAAACATGAGCAAGAAGGATGCTTGGGATGCGGCGACCGAGATGCTTGATTTATTACGTATTCCGGCTCCGGAAAAACGCATGATGGATTATCCACATCATCTCTCTGGGGGGATGAGACAGCGGGTGGTGATTGCGCTTGCGCTCGCATGCCGTCCAGACCTCGTGATTGCGGACGAGCCGACCACCGCGCTGGACGTGACGGTTCAGGCACAGATCCTTGATTTGCTCGGTAGCTTGCAGGATGAAATGGGAATGTCTGTCATGTTGATCACTCACGACCTTGGGGTGATCGCGGAAAGCTGTGACGAAGTCGTCGTCATGTATGCTGGCCGGGTGGTGGAGAGCGCCCCGGTAAACGAACTTTTTGAAAATCCATTGCACGCCTACACGAGGGCGTTGCTAAGGTCGATACCAACACTTGAAACGCCTCATAAATCTGTTTTACCAACTATTCCCGGAACGGTCGCTGGCCTCGGAGATCACAGTCATGGCTGCCGTTTCTGCCAGCGCTTGGGGATCGAGTCTCCCGTCAGCCGAGAGCGCCCACCGTTCGAAGAAGTGCAGCCGGGGCACTGGGTGGAAATTTGTAACTACTGTTCTGAATCATGAATGATCCGGTAATGCTGAAAACTGAAGATTTGCGAGTTCACTTTCCAGTGAAGAGCGGGCTCCTTTTACGTCAAACCGGGGCGGTTAAAGCAGTTGATGGAATTTCTCTAGAGCTCGGAGTCGGGGAGACTCTGGGGCTTGTGGGTGAGTCCGGCTGCGGGAAGTCGACCTTCGGAAAGGCGCTGGTCCGGTTATTGGACCCGACTTCGGGAAAAATTACGTTTGAGGGAAGAGATATCACTCATCTTAGTCAGCGCCAGCTGCGGCCGATGAGGCGCGATTTCCAGATGATTTTCCAAGACCCTGCAGAGTCGCTCGATGCACGGATGAACGTCCGCTCAATCATTGAGGAGCCATTTCGGATCCATAAGATGGGAACGCGCGTGGAACGGAAAAAATGGGTCGATGAATTACTTGAGACGGTAGGTCTTTCGAATAGAGCGTCTGAGAGGTATCCGTTCGAGTTTTCCGGCGGCCAACGTCAGCGCATAGGCATCGCACGAGCACTCGCTCTTAAGCCGAAGTGGTTGGTTTGTGATGAGCCGGTCTCGGCACTGGATGTTTCGGTTCAGTCACAAATATTGAATCTCCTTGTTGAGCTGCAGAAAGAGTTCGATCTGTCTTATTTATTCATCGCTCATGACCTTTCCGTGGTGAAGCACGTGAGTGACCGTGTGGCGGTGATGTATCTTGGAAAGATCGTCGAGTTGGCAGATTCCGAGGAAATTTACCGCAATCCCAAGCATGCCTATACGAAGGCATTGCTATCTGCGGTTCCGGTGGCTGATCCCACAGCGAAGCGCCACGATCGTATCCTTCTCGAAGGAGATGTGCCTTCCCCGATCGATCCGCCAAACGGAAGTGCCTTCGGGCATAGAATCAATCATCCGCGTTACGATGAGACGGTTGGCCTAGATATGTCCTTGCGAGAAATCAGCCCGCGTCATTGGGTTGCGGCGGATCCGTGCTCTCTAGAAGAAGAGGATTGGCAAAAATTATCATCCTGATCGGAAGCCTCCCCCTAAGCGTTTGCGCTTGATGGGGATTATTGGCATAGTCGCTGCAGTCTTCCTCAGCCTACCTTTTCCATTTTTTGCCGAAGTTTATGATTCCACAACAAGATTCCACACCGACTGCCCGCGAGAGCCGCTTGACGCTTGCCCGTTTACTGCCACGTCTACACAAAGCATTTTCCAAAGAAGTCGGCACGGCGGAGTGGGAGGCGTTCGAGGGGCGTTTGGAACAGCATTTCCCTGAACTCTTTGATCTGCTGTGGCGGATTTACGGGCCGAGTTATGATTTCTTTTTCCATGTCGAAGCCATCCTCTCGACGGCGGCACATTCTTGGCTCGATCGAGATGCGGATCTGAAGAGTCTTGATGCGATACGTGAGGGGCACCCGCATTGGTATCAGTCCAACCGTGTCGTCGGGGCTATGGCTTATGTTGATTTGTTTTCCGGTGATCTCGCCGGATTGAGTGATAAAATCCCCTACCTGAAGGAGCTGGGAGTTTCCTACCTCCACCTGATGCCGTTGTTTAAAAGTCCCGAAGGTGACGATGATGGTGGATACGCGATCAGTAGTTACCGCGATCTGGATCCGAATGTCGGAACGATGAATCAGCTGGCTGAGCTCTCGGCTGAGCTACGCAAGCAGGGTATGAGTTTGGTTCTGGATTTCGTATTTAACCACACTTCCGACGAGCACGAATGGGCGAAAAAAGCCGCTGCTGGCGATGAAGAGTATGAGAAGTTTTATCGCTTGTACCCGGATCGTGAAGAGCCGGATCAGTATGAGAAAACATTGAGGCCAATCTTCCCAGACGCGCACCCGGGATCATTCACTTACCGGACGAGTATGGGGAAATGGATCTGGACGACGTTTAATAATTTCCAGTGGGATCTGAATTATGCGAACCCGGATGTCTTTAACGCGATGGCTGGCGAGATGTTGTTTCTAGCGAATACCGGTGTGGAAATGGTGCGCATGGATGCGGTGCCGTTTCTTTGGAAGGAGAAAGGCACATCCTGCGAGAACCTTGAGAAAGCTCACCTTCTCATCAAATCCTTCAACTGCCTCGCACGCATCGCTGCTCCCGCATTGATTTTTAAATCCGAAGCGATCGTAGCACCCGATGAGATTATCAAATATGTCTCTGAGGAAGAGTGTCACCTTTCCTACAACCCTCCATTGATGGTGCAGCTCTGGAATTCGGTCGCAACACGTGATGCGCGTATCTTATCGCACTGCCTGCCGAAGCGGTTTCAGCTTCCCCAGGGATGCTCGTGGGTGAATTACATTCGTTGTCATGATGATATCGGCTGGGGTTTTGAAGACAGGGATTTATGGGAAATGGGTGTAAATCCACAGGATCACCGCTGGTTTTTGAACCGATTCTTCGCAGGTGAGGGTGACAGTTTCTCCCGAGGAAAAATGTTCCAGCACAATCTCCAGACTGGGGACGCACGCATTTGCGGAACGACGGCATCGCTATGTGGCTTGGAGAAAGGAATTTTTGAAAACGACGAGCATCAGATCGAAATGGCGATTCGTCGTATCCTTTTACTTCACGGAATTATCTACACGGTTGGCGGAATCCCACTTATTTATCTTGGTGACGAAATCGGACTGACCAATGACTACGATTACACTCAGGACCCAGCCAAGGATGGCGATGATCGGTGGATGCATCGTCCGCCGTTTGACTGGGAAAAGGCGGAGAAGCGCCACGAGCCTGATTCCGTCGAAGCCCGAATTTTCGATGGTTTCCTGAAGCTGGCAAGAATTCGGCGTGACAACCACGCCTTCCAAGAATGTAACACTGAGTTCGTCGATACGGGGAATCCACACGTCTTTGGATATTTCCGCAGCCATGGGGGGCAGAGCGTTCTGTGCGTGGCTAATTTCTCCGAACAAGAACAAGATCTCCCAGCAACGCGGCTACGCCAGTTGGGAATGCGCAAAATCTTCACCGATATCGTGGCGGGCAAAAGTATCGTAGCAACTCAGAAGCTTACTTTAGAGCCACTCCAGTTCGCTGCATTGATGTGAGGGGAAATAAGAGCAGGCCTTACCTCGGTGGTGGAGCAACAGAAACTGGTGGATGCACGATGATACGCGCTTCCGGATTATTCACGATATAGGAGTAGGCCCAGCCGAGAAGAACCGATAGTTTATTCCTGAATCCAATTAGGAACAGGATGTGAATGAGCAACCAAGCGATCCATGCGAAGAATCCATTCATGGTGAATTTGCCGACTTTCATCACAGCTGCATTTTTACCAATGATCGCCATCATGCCTTTGTCGTTATATCTGAACAAGGGTCTGAGATCGTGCTTTCGGTCTGCAAAGCGAGTCTTCTCGAGTCTCAGCTCTTCCTTGAGGACAGCTGCAATGTGCGCTCCCATCTGAGATGCGGCAGGGGCGACGCCAGGCACGAACTTATCTTCCCTATCACGCATGTTGGTGAGGTCTCCGGCTACAAAAATATCTGGGTGGCCTGCGATTGATAGATCTAGATTTGGTGTAACACGTCCTGCGCGGTCAGCTTCGATACCGAGGTCTTTCGTCAAAGAATTCGCAGCGATACCGGCTGCCCAAACAATGGCTTCAGCTTCGAGTGAAGTATCATCAGCGAAGCATAACGTGCCTTTTTGAACATCGGTTACTCGTGTTCCCGTCCGAACCTCCACGCCCAGTTTTTCCAAGCGCTGGCGTGCATACTCAGATTGCTCCGTGTCATAATGCTCAAGGATTTCTTTTGAGTTTTCGATCAGTATTACACGAAGCTTGCTGGTATCAATTCTCCGGAAGTTCGATTTTAAGGAGCGGTGTATCAGGTCCGCACAAGCGCCAGCAAGCTCTACTCCAGTCGGCCCACCACCAACGATGGCAATGGTCATCAGGCGGTTGCGCTCAGCCTCGTCTTTGGTGAGTTCAGCGCGTTCGAGATTTGATAAGATCTTGCGCCGTATGTCCTGTGCGTCAGCGAGTGTCTTGAGGCCCAGAGAGTTTTTTTCCCAGTGGTCGTTTCCGAAAAATCCGGTTTTCGCTCCAGCTGCCAGTACTAGATAATCAAAGTCGAAAACCTCTCTTGATCTACCCGTGATGGTTTTTTCTACCGGCGAGATCGTTGTGACCTCATCCATGAGCACGGTGACATTTTTTGCGTTGTAGAGAATTTGACGGATAGAGCGCGCGATATCAGGGGCTGCAAGTGATGCGGTAGCAACTTGGTAAAGCAGTGGTTGGAAGAGGTGATGATTCGTGCGGTCGAGTAGCGTGATTTGAAACCTATCATCATTCGCTAATTTCAGAGCGCATTCTAATCCGGCGAAACCACCACCAATGATGATGACTCTGCGAGGTGAAGTATGTTTTGTGCCGGACATTTGCGGAGTTTTACACGCTTTCTTTCACAGAGCAAATGTAGCTTGTGAATTTTTTCACAAGCTACTGCGCTACTGCGCTATCGACTTAAAGCTGACCACTAGTGGATGGCTCTGAAAAAGTGAGTCTCAGTTACTTTTTAGTAGGCAGTTCGTCCACGCTGGCGACCATCATTTAGATTTATTCTTATACTTAATTCTTATATGGTGACAGACAATATGTATAGATTGCTCTTGCTAGGTGACTTGAAGCGAGTAGAAAGGGGATATGAGACGGGCGAGATGGTTGGCACCTTGGAAGGATTCGTTGGAGAAGCCTTCGATTTATCACTGCATTTCGCGGGTGGTGGATCGGAGATTTGTGTTTGGCGATGAGGAGCGGGAGGCGTTTCGGATGTTCATGCGTATGTATGAGAATTTCACGGGATGCCGGGTGCTTTCATACTGCGTGATGTCGAACCATTTCCATATTCTACTTGAGGTTCCACCGGCGCCGAGGGATGGCCTTTCGGATGCGGAGTTGTTGCGGCGGTTGCGGGCGATCTACAGCGATGGGTTTGTAAAATCGGTTGAAGATGAGCTTGCTGTGGCCCGGACGGAAGGTGGTGTGGAAGGCGGGAATCCCGAACGTGTGGCGGAGATTCATGAGCGCTTCACCTACCGGATGCATGACTTGAGCCAATACATGAAGACGGTTTTGCAGCGGTTCACACGTTGGTTTAATCGCAAGCATGAGCGCACTGGAACCTTGTGGGAGCAACGTTACAAAAGCGTGATCGTGGAGAGTGGGGCGGCGGCGCGGACGATGGCGGCGTATATCGATCTGAATCCGGTGCGAGCGGGTATGGTGGAGGATCCGGCGGAGTATCGCTGGAGCAGCTACGGCGAAGCTGTTGGAGGAGGGAGCAAGGGCAACGGGAAGAAGGCCAGAGAGGGGCTGGTGAGGGCGATCACATCGGATCGGGTGGTGGATGCGGAGGAGGGATTTGATGCGAGGAAATGGAAGGAGGCATCGCGGACGTATCGGCGGCTGATGGGGATGGCGTTGGAACGCAAGACGATGAGCGCGAAGGTGAAGGTGAAGGTGAAGGTGAAGGGTTCAGGGAAAATGAGGATTAGTAAGAATGAAGCAGAGGCTTTGGAGTCAGGAGATAATCAAACCGCTTTGCCGGAGCTTAAAATAAGCCGGATGCTACGGCATCGGGTGAGGTATTTCACGGATGGTGCGGTGATTGGGAGTAAGGGGTTTGTGAACGATGTGTTTGAGGCGTCACGAGAGAGGTTTTCAGAGAAACGTAAGGATGGGGCGCGGCGGCTGCGAGGTAGTGGCGAAGCTGCGGCGGGGACGCTGTGGAGCGCGCGAGATTTGCGCGTGGGCGTGGGGGTGGGAGTTGGGTGAGAGGTTCGTATTACGTATGAAGAACGTATGAAGAGGCGGATTGAAACCCGTATTCCTAGGTAGGATGAACCCTACCCTCCAATATCAGCGGTTAAAAAAAGATAGTTTCTCGGGAGGATTCCGTATTCTTTCGACAAGTTTTACATCAACGACCAGAAATAAACCGTGAATTATTCTAATTCCCTAATCCGCCGAGCCCTTGCGCATCTTTTTGTTTTCTCAACTTTGGCGGGAGTAGCCGTTGCCCAAGAGGTAAAGCCTCTCAGCGCGGAGTTTGCGGAGGAATACAAGCTCGATACGGATTTCTTCAAAAAAGGCACCATGGTTCAGGATATCCTGATCGCGACTTCGGGGAAGGTGACCGATTTCACGCACCTAGAAGCGGCCTATCTTTTCGACAAGATGATGCGAACCCTCCGGCCGGATATCGCTGAGCGGGTCCGTGAGGAGAAAGTGCTCTGTATTCTGGTGGGTCACGACGAGTTGACGTCTGATATTCCTCAATTCAAATCGGACAAAACTGGTAAAGATCTCGATTTCTACAATTGGAGGAGCCGTGGCTTCCTCTCAAAAGTCGATGGCCGCTACGTGGTGCTTTTTGCCGAGGAGGATGTGATGGAATACGAGGGCGGTATGCTCAGGGAAAGTATTCTGATTCACGAGTTCGGGCATGTGATACACGGTGCGGGATTTGATGAGAAGCTGAAGAAAAAGTGGACGGAAACCTACGAGGCTTCCATGGCGGCCAAGCGTTGGAACGATGGCTACGCAGCGCAGCGTTTCCGCCGTGTTACCGGAGATGAGCCAGTTTTGTTGTTAGGTGCTTTGGTGGAATCTTTTCCCGACCAGCCGGAGGAACTGCTGCGCCAGTGCCTTGATGGCGGCGATATCCTGGTGAACGGGAAGCCCGCGGATTCCAAGGTCAAAGTCACGGGAGAAGATAAAGTGCTGATCGTGTTTGGTGGTGAAAAGGACTGCTATGCCACCAAGAATCGCGCCGAGTTTTTGGCGGAGGGAATCCAATGCTGGTTCAATACGAACCGGACCATGGACCACGATCACAATCATATAGACACCCGTGAGGAGCTCAAAGCCTATGATCCGGATCTGGCGAATTTCTGTGAAGAGCTTCTCGGTGATGGCGAATGGCGTTTCGTTCCCGTGCGCGAGCGCGCTGGCGAAGGCCACCTCAAGGGCTACGATCCTGAAACGGCTCCGGTGGTCAAACAGGCGGAGCACATTCGGATCGCGGGCCTCGACTACTACGATACTTATTGGGCGGATTACTGGAAACGCCTGAGTGATAAATACGCTGCAAAGTGATCTTCCATCATGAGCAAGGTTCTAAAATTCGCCGTGGTGGGTGGCGGTGCCTGTGGCCGCACCTACGTGCACATTGCTCGTCACAGGTGGGCCACGGTGATTACGAAAGCCACGGAGGAGGGGATCTCGGGTTAATCTCGGCATTGCCGAGATTGCTATCTAACGAAGCTCTGGAAGCCGCTGATTTCATTGAAGGCCATCGTATCGGTTTTGCTGTCGACTTGGCAGCGAAGGAGAGATGGCTGGTGAGACTCTAGGGGGAAGAGTCTGGATTTCTTAGCTGTATGCTTTCCTGCCGATTTTTGGAGTAATTAAGGTAGGGCGTATGGTCGATCTTCTTGGGCTGTGTTTGAACGATAAAGGCGCTCGCCAAGGCGTTGGATATTTGCTCCCGTTCCAAGCATGTCATCCAAGACCACCACTGTGCTCGCAGGGATTGCTGCGAAAAACGCCACTCTATTTCACCGTCTAGGGTTTGTTCTGCCGGATGCGGCTGCGGTGATCGACTTTGCAGGCGGAACATCGGTGTTGATCGTGCGTGATCTGGAGATGGAGCGCTCTCGGCAGCAAGCGCCGCAGGCGCGGGTCTGCTGCTCTGCGGATTTTGTGCCGGAGGGTGGACTTTCAGCAGATAGGGATACGGCTTTAGCGCAAGCAACCGCGGAGTGCTTGCGCCGGGCGGGGGAGATAGCGGTCACTGTGGAGCGGACGCTGCCGTATCTCTATGCGCATTTCATCCGAGAGGCAGGTATCGCGATTGATTATTCTGCGGATTTTGGAGTCGGGGAGAGGCGTATCAAGCGGCCTGAGGAAATCGACTTTCTACGCCATGCGCAGAAGGTGACTGGAGAAGCGGTGAGCTACGCGTGCCGCATGATCGCGAATGCAAAACCGGATAAGACGGGCACCCTTTTTCACGATGGCAGTGTGCTCACCTCCGAGCGAGTGCGCTACATGATCACCGCATTTTTGATGGGACGGAATTTTTCCAATCATCACGACTCCATCGTGGCCTCCGCACCGCATGCCGCTGACTGCCATCACTTCGGCACAGGCCCGCTGAAAGTGGGATTACCGGTGATCGTGGATATTTTCCCGATGGACAACGCGACTCGCTACAATGGCGATATGACGCGCACGGTGGTCTGCGGTGAGCCGATTGAGGAAGCGCTGAGAATGCAAGCAGCGGTAAGTGAGGCGAAGGCGGCGGGTTGTGCGGCACTTAGACCGGGAGCCACTGGCGAGGGTGTGCATCTCGCGACCATCGCGGTGCTTGAGAAACACGGCTACGGCATCGTCCGTGGCGATGTGGAGCGTGACCTTTCCAAGCCGGCGATGACCTGCGGCACTGGGCACGGGTTGGGTCTCGAAGTTCACGAACCCATTCTTCTCGACCACGGCGGCGGGGAGATCTTTCAAAACGAGGTATTTACGGTCGAGCCCGGCCTGTATTCCTCAGCCGCAGGTGGCTGCCGGATTGAGGACGCCGTGGTGGTGACAGCTGACGGGCATGAAATTCTTGCCCCAATTCACGAAGGGCTGGATTGGGCGGACTGAGTAACGCGATGCGTTCTTGCATGCCGCCTTGCTTGGTGATTCTCTGCGCCCGAAATGCACATCCGATTTACCGAACAGGAACTGGCAACCTTGGTTGAAATGCTGAGTCTTGCGGTCGGTGTCGCAGTATGGAACCAGAAATCTTCGGCAGATCAAAAGATTACCGAATACGAGGATTTCGAGAGCAAGATGCTTGAGAAGGCTGCTCATCACGGCTTGGGCCAGATGATCGAGTTCGATGAAGAGACGAAACGCTTCCGAGTGAACAAGGATGTGGCTGAAAAACTCTTCTTCCATGAGTGTTACGAGGAGTTCCGTAATGAAAGTTTCTGGGATGAACTGACCGTCAGGTTGGCGGATCGGGATCTCGCAAAGTCTATAGGAAACGAAGCATGGGAAGCGTTGAGCGAAGATCAACGCCGGGAACGCACCAAAGCTTGGGAAAAGCGCTACTGGGACGAATTTTCAAAAAATGGAATCGACCGTGTCATCGTGATGGCGCCGCCCGGCGAAGGATAAATTTAAAAATCTCGCGATCTTCGGTTTGACAAACCTCGAGCATTGAGGCAAATCACCGCCCCGCCATTTATTGGCAGTTCGAAAGTTTGGCAGTGTAGCTCAGTGGTAGAGCAGAGGACTCATAAGCCTTTGGTCGGCGGTTCAAATCCGCCCACTGCCACCACTTTGGTGTTGTAATGCCCAGAAAGACGAGGTTTCCCGCGCTTTACTTTCTTCGAATGAGAACTCGATCACAGCCTTTCTTGGGTCGATCTCCTAGCGAGGAGCCAAAATACACCATGGAAAACGATGGCTGGGTTTTGTCTATTCGACGAATCCGAATCCTGTCATCGCATTTCCGATCTAAGACGATTTCCGAATTCCCTTAAAACCAACAGATACAAGGTTTAGAGATTTTTTTCAAAAAAACTACAAAAAGGTCTTGTCAGGTTAGCCCTGAAGAATACAGTCCCGCCCCCCACAAGGAGGCTGACTTGAGCGAAAAACCGCAGAGAATCAGCCAAGATACAGGGAAATTATCGGGTGCAGCTCCGGAAAAAAGCGATCACGGGTTTTGAAAGCCCCGTCTTCGTGCCGGTTTGTCCCAACACTCTTTTTAAAGACAAATCCACAAACACGAAGGAAATCATGCCGACCATTAACCAGCTCGTTCGCAAAGGACGCCACGTTCCCGTCGAGAAGTCGAAATCGCCCGCTCTCGTCAACTGCCCTCAACGCCGTGGTGTTTGCCTCCAGGTGATGACACGCACCCCGAAGAAGCCAAACTCCGCGCTTCGTAAAGTTGCTAAAGTCCGTCTCACGAATGGATTCGAAGTCATCGCCTACATCGGCGGAGAAGGACACAACCTCCAAGAGCACTCCATCGTGCTCGTTCGCGGCGGTAGGGTGAAAGACCTTCCAGGTGTCCGTTACCACATCGTTCGTGGTTCACTCGACACCCTCGGAGTTGATAAGCGCCGCCAAGCACGTTCCAAATACGGAACCAAGCGTCCCAAAGAAGGCGCCGCCAAGAAATAATTTTTCCCGAACCACCTAACTTTCTAAGTCATGCCACGTCGCAAAAGAATATTCACCAAGCCGGATCGCCGCGATCCACGTTACGACAGCCCTGTCGTCGGTCACTTGATCACCAAGGTCATGCAAGACGGCAAGCGTTCGCTCGCTCAACGCATCGTCTACGCAGCCATCGATCGCGCCAACGAAGGTGTCGATACCATCGATCCTCTTGAAGTCATCACCCGTGCGGTGGAAAACTCAAAGCCACGCGTAGAAGTTAAATCACGCCGTGTTGGTGGCGCGACTTACCAAGTCCCTCTCGAAGTGGATCCGGATCGTTCCGAGTCACTCGCTATGCGCTGGCTCGTCAGCTATGCACGCAACCGTAAAGGTACTCCGATGCACGTTGCTCTTGCGAACGAAATCAAAGACGCCGCCAACAACCAAGGCGCCGCTGTTCGTAAACGCGACGACGTTCATAAGATGGCCCAGGCAAACCGCGCCTTCGCTCACTTCCGCTTCTAATCTGTTTCTCCTAGATACCTCACTTGAATCCTAACCATCCAGAACGTTCTTATACGCTTGAGCGGACCCGTAATATCGGAATCGCTGCGCATATCGACGCCGGGAAAACCACTCTGACCGAGCGGATCCTGTTCTATTCTGGAATGATTCATAAGATCGGTGAAGTACATGACGGCGCTGCTACCACCGACTGGATGGAGCAAGAGCGCGAGCGTGGCATCACCATCACTTCCGCAGCAGTCACTACCGAGTGGTGGCAGCACGAGGAAGAAAACGTCACCAAGCTCTTTAGCGAGGAAAAGCATCGCATCAATATCATCGATACCCCTGGGCACGTAGACTTCACTGCTGAAGTTGAGCGTTCCCTACGCGTGCTTGACGGAGCGATCGTGGTTTTCTGTGGAGTAGCCGGTGTTCAGCCTCAAACTGAAACTGTTTGGCGCCAAGCCACTAAATACGATGTTCCGCGTCTTATCTTCGTTAACAAGATGGACCGCACTGGAGCAGACTTCGACCGAGTCATTTCGGAAGTTAAAGAAAAGCTCGGAGCAAACGCCGTCCGCATTCTCATTCCCATCGGCTCCGAGGAAAATCTCAAGGGTCAAATCGACGTAGTGAACCAAAAAGCGGTTTACTACTCCGATGACGATAAGTTCGGCTCGACCTACACCGTCCAAGAGCTTGACGAGGAGCAGAAGGAAATCGCCAAGCTCGCCTACGATGAGTTGGTTTCTGCCGCCGCCGATTGCGATGAAATCCTCGCTGAAAAATTCGTCATGGAAGAGGAGATCTCCGTGATCGACCTCAAACAAGCCATTCGTCGTGCAACCATCGCCAACAAATTGATTCCTGTTACCGGAGGCTCAGCTTTCAAAAACAAAGGGGTTCAATATCTTCTCGATGCAGTTGTCGACTACCTGCCGTCTCCTCTCGACATTCCCTTCGCTACCGGCATGGACCCGGACAATGAAGAAGTAACCATCGAGGTTCCAACCACCGATGATGCAAAGTTCACTGCTCTCGTGTTCAAGCTTTGGGCTGACAAGTTCGTTGGTAAGCTCGTCTTCTTCCGCGTTTATTCCGGCGTTATCCGCAAGGGTGAGACCGTTTACAACCCACGCACTCGCAAGACCGAACGCGTTGGCCGCCTAATCCGCATTCAAGCAGATGAGCATAAAGATATCGACGCCTGCTTTGCTGGCGATATCGCTGCGATGGTCGGTCTTAAAAATGCAACCACTGGTGACACTCTTGCCGCTGTCGGCCATGACGTCGTCCTGGAGCCCCCAACTTTCCCTGAACCGGTCATTTCCATGGCCGTCGAACCAAAAACCAAAGCGGACCAAGAGAAACTTGCTCTCGCTCTTGCCCGTCTCTCCGACGAAGATCCGACCTTTATGGTCATGACTGACGAAGAGACCGGCCAAACCATCATTTCCGGCATGGGCGAGCTTCACCTCGAAATCATCGTCGATCGCATCAAGCGCGAATTCAAAGTCGCTGCTAACACAGGTGCACCTCAGATCACATACCGCGAGACCATCACCAAGCCTGCCGGCGGTGAAGGTAAACTCGTCAAGCAATCCGGCGGACGTGGCCAATACGGTCACGTAATTCTCTCGGTTAAACCAAACGAGGCAGGCAAAGGAATCACGGTTGAAAACAAAACCGTCGGTGGCTCTATCCCGAAAGAGTATATCAATGCTGTCCTCAAGGGCTGCCGCGAAGCGACCTCCAATGGAGTTGTTGCAGGCTACCCAGTGATCGACACACATATCGATGTTCTTGACGGCTCCTACCACGATGTTGATTCCAACGAAAACGCCTTTGCAATGGCCGCAATCTTCGCGATGCGTGACGCTTTCAAAAACGCCGGCTCTATTCTCTTAGAACCGATCATGGCAGTTGAAGTCACGACTCCTGAAGAATATCAGGGCGACGTCATGGGCGATCTCAATCGTCGCCGTGGACAAATCCAGAAAATGGATTCGAAAGGCTCATTTTCCATCGTCAATGCTAACGTCCCGCTTAAGGAAATGTTCGGCTATTCCACAGCTGTCCGCACCCTTTCATCCGGTCGTGCTTCTTATTCCATGACTCCTTCGCACTTCGAACAAGTTCCAACCGCCATCGTCGATGAAATCGCCGTTGATCGCGTTGCTTAAACAAGTTTTACAAAACATCTCACAACCAACAACCACCTCAATCCAATGTCAGCTCAGAAAATCAGGATCCGCCTTCGTGCATTCGATCATCGCGCCATCGACCGTTCCGCAGTCGAAATCGTTGAGACCGCGAAACGCACTGGTGCTCGTGTTGCAGGTCCTGTCCCGCTTCCGACTCGCATCGAGAAATTCAGCGTTAACCGTTCCGTTCACGTGAACAAAAAATCTGCTGAACAGTTCGAGATCCGCACACACAAACGCCTCCTCGATATTGTTGACCCAACCGCACGCACCGTGGACGAGCTCAAGAAGCTCAATCTCCCAGCCGGTGTAGATATCACAATCCGTATCTGAGTTTCCCCTTAAGGCACTCACCCCCATTCGGAAACACCAACCAAATTTTACTTTTAACCACTCTCTAGTATGTCACTCGGACTTATCGGCAAAAAACTCGGCATGACCCGCATCTTTGATAAAGAAGCAGGCTCCAGCATTCCTGTAACTGTCATCGACGTTTCAGGAAACACCATCCTGCAAACCAAAACTCCTGAAAATGACGGCTACTCAGCCGTTCAGGTCGGATTCGATGACCAGAAGGAATTCCGCGTCAACAAACCTGACCTCGCTCGCTTCAAAAAAGCAGGCTCCACTCCAAAGCGTCGAGTTCTCGAATTCCGTTTCGAAAACGGTGCTGAAGTCCCTACCGAGCATCCCGGTCTCGCACTGTTCGAAGCAGGTCAGTTCGTTGATGTCATCGGCAACACGATCGGCCGCGGCTTCCAAGGTGTTTATAAACGCCACGGTTTCGGTGGTTTGAAAGCCAGCCATGGTCACATGATGCATCGCCGGACTGGTGCAATTGGTGCCGGCTCCACTCCTGGTCGCGTTTGGAAAAACCAACAAATGCCAGGACACATGGGAACAACCAAGTCCACTGTCCAGAACCTCAAAGTCATCGCCGTGCGCGAAGAAGACGGAGTCATCCTCGTTTCGGGATCCGTTCCAGGTGCCAAAGGCGCATACCTGACGGTCCGTGCTGCTAAGAAAAAGTAATTAGCACCTTAGCTTTAATCTCTCTCTAACCAATTATTTCCGCCATGTCCGCAAAAGCCTTCACAGCCGCAGATGCCGAAGCTGCAAACCTTGTTCTCCTCGGTGAGGAAAAGGGCCGCCAAGCAGTCCACGACCTTGTCACAGCATACCGTGCGAATCGTCGCTCCGGCACCGCTCATACCAAAACCCGTGGCGAAGTCCGCGGCAACAACAAGAAAATCTACAAACAGAAGGGAACCGGTAACGCACGTCACGGTGACAAACGCGCTCCGATCTTCGTCGGTGGTGGTGTTGTCTTTGGCCCTCGTAACCGCTCTTACGCCAAAAGCGTGCCAAGATCCGTTCGCAAAGTCGCGCTTCGCCGTGTTCTTGGCGACCTGACACGCGCTGAGAAAATCTTCACGGTTGATTCTTTTGCCATCGCAGACGGAAAAACCAAATCCTTCATCTCTGCACTCAAGGAAGTCACACAGGTCGACAATAAAGTCCTCCTCGTTGGTAACTTTGATGATTCCACCAAACTTGCCGCACGCAACGCCGCGTGGACACAGTTAGTGGCACCTGCAGATCTCAACGTCGAGCAACTGCTCCTCTCGAAAGCAATCATCCTCGTGGGTGATTCCGTTTCGATCATCGCCCAGCGCACAGCCTAATCCTCAACGAACCATATTTACGACCATGAAAGACATCTACCAGGTCATCAAAAAAGTCCGCCTCAGCGAAAAGGCTTCACTTCTTCAAGAGCAGAACAACGAAGTTGTGTTCGAAGTTGACCGCTCTGCCAATAAGCTGGAAATCAAACAAGCCATCGAGACTATCTTCGACAAGAAGGTCGTCAAAGTTCGCACTGCGAACTACGACGGTAAACTCCGCCGCAAGCGCCGTGCCGACGAAGGTCGCGCCGCTAGCTACAAGAAAGCAGTTGTCCGCCTCGCGGACGGCGAATCCATCGACCTCATCTAAGCCCCTGCTTTCCTGCCATCCGGTAAGAAGCTAAACGCAAACCACTTTAAAGTCAGCGAGTCATGCCACTTAAAACTTTCAAACCAAACACTCCATCCAACCGCTATAAGGAGCTTCCGTCTTTCGACGAAATCACCAAAAGCAAACCTGAGAAATCTCTTCTCACACCGCTTAAGCGCTCCGGTGGACGCAACAACACAGGCCGCATCACCACCCGTCACATCGGTGGTGGTCATAAGCGTCATTATCGCTTGGTCGACTTCAAACGTAACAAGCACAACCTTGAGGCTACCGTTATCGGAATCGAATATGATCCGAACCGCACCTGCCGCATCGCCCTGCTTCAATACAAAGACGGAGTGAAATCCTATATCCTCGCCCCCGCTGGTCTGACCGACGGTGCGAAGGTGATTTCCGGAGAAAACGTCGCACCGAAGGTCGGCAACGCAATGCCACTTTCCAAGGTCCCACTCGGAACCGAGGTTCACAACATCGAACTACTTCCCGGTGGAGGTGGTAAGGTTGCACGTTCTGCTGGTCAGAGCGCGACTCTCTCCAACCGCGATGGTGGTTGGGCGTTGTTGAAAATGCGCTCCGGTGAAATCCGCCGCTTTCACGAAGGCTGCTTCTGCACCATCGGAGTTGTCGGAAACCGCGACCACATGAACGAAGTTTCAGGAAAAGCCGGCCGCTCTCGCTGGCAGGGCATTCGCCCGACAGTCCGCGGTATGTGTATGAACCCAGTCGACCACCCGAACGGTGGTGGTGAGGGTAAATCCAAATCCGGTGGTGGTCGTCAGCACCTTCTTTCCCCTTGGGGTCATGCGAAAGGTCAGAAGACCCGCAAGAAGAAGAAAACTTCCAGTGTCTTCATTGTTGAGTCACGTCACAATAACAAAAAGTAATCCGTTTTTAGAAATTCCAACTGCCCTAATTTATGCCACGCTCCCTTAAGAAAGGCCCGTTCGTCGATCAAAAGCTTCTCGCTAAGATCGATGCCGTTGCTGAAGCCGGATCTGATCGCAAGCCGATCAAAACCTGGTCACGTAAATCGATGATCACCCCAGACTTCGTCGGTCACAACTTCTCCGTTCATAACGGCAAAACATTCATTCCTGTCTATGTGACTGAGAACATGGTTGGCCACAAACTCGGCGAATTCTCTCCGAGCCGTATCTTCCGTGCACACGGCGGTATCGGTAAGAAGTAAACCAACTAACTCACTACTCAAAGAAATGTTCCATTCCTGTCATTCGCGCTTATTTGCCACAGCCTTCGGGTTGTTTGCAACTGCCGTGCCGTGCACAGGAGAGAATGTTTCGAGAGGTGAACTGGAAACGACGGTTGCGGAACTCAAGCAACAGAACCGTAATCTGCAAATGGCTTTGGTTGAATCCAACCGGGCAGAGAAGACCTCCCGTGAGCAACTTGACGAAGTTCGCCTCCGTCTCGAAGCTCTCGGACAAAATCTTCTCGATGGTGGCGATGATCGCCTCATCCAGGCAGCTGCGGATCTCGAAATTGCTAATGGGCAAATCAACCAACTCGAATCTGCTGCGACGGGATTTTCCGCCGCTGTTCAAGAATATGTTCGCAAAGCGGCACTTTCAGATCCAGAAATTCGTGTTCAGTTAGAAACAGCAATGAGAGAGCTTGACTCTGTCATCGGTCTTCGCCAGAAACCCCTCCCCGACATTCGCACCGGCAATCTCCAGCAGGCACGAATCGTCAGTCTCGACCAACAATCTGGAATGCTAGTCTTCAATCTTGGTGAAAACCAAGGGGCTCAGATAGGAATGACCTTCCGTCTGCTCCGCGGCCAGCAACCCTACGGCAAAGCCATCTTAGCAGATGTCCGCGACGGGGTTTCCGGTGCTTTTGTCGAACAAATCGATATCAAGGATCAACAACCAAGTCTCGGCGATACCGCCGTCCTGCTTACCCAAAACTAATTTTTCTCACAACTCTCACCAAATCGCCGACAATGGAAGTCACCAGCACAACAAAATTCGTCCGTCTCTCGCCTAAAAAAGCGCGTGACGTCGCCCGCGAGATCCAAGGACTCCCCGTCTCTAACGCTCTCGATATTCTCACCTTCACCCCGAAGAAGGCTGCACAATTGATTGCAAAGACTCTCAAGACTGCGATCGCTGACGCGGAGAACAACTTCTCGCTTGATACTAGCTCGCTTATTATCAAAGAAGCTGTCATTGGTGCAGGCCCGACCATGCGTCGCTTCAAACCACGTGCCAAAGGGTCCGCTGGAGCCATAATCAAACGCACCTCACACATTTCCATCACCCTCGTCGGCGCTGCTCCTGAAAAGAAAAAGCGTGCTCCTAAGAAAGCCGCTGCCAAAAAAGCAGAACCGACCACCGAAACCGAAGAACCTGCCAAGGCTGAAACAGCCAGCGCTTAATCCTCCTCAATAACATTTTCTCTTAACACCATGGGTCAAAAAGTAAATCCGATCGCCTTCCGCCTCGCTGTCTCCAAAGACTGGCGCTCCAAGTGGTATGCCAGTGGGCAAGACTACACTACAAAACTTCACGAGGATCTAGCCATCCGTTCTTACTTCAAGAACAAGTTGGTTAATGCAGGTCTTGCACGTGTTGTTATCGAGCGCGCTTGGAATAGTGTCCGCGTCACTCTCCATTCTTCCCGCCCCGGTCTCATCATCGGTCGCCAAGGTAAGGAAATCGAGATCATGACCAACGACGTGCAGAAAATCTGTAAGGAATCTCAGGTCAAACTCGACATTCTCGAAATCCGGAAACCAGAACTCGACGCACAACTCGTTGCAGAACAAATCGCAATCCAACTTGAGCGTCGTATCGCATTTCGCCGCGCTATGAAACGTTCCATCCAAACCGCTATGGAATTTGGTGCTGAAGGCATCCGTGTTCGTTGCGGTGGTCGCCTCGGTGGTGCAGATATCGCACGTGCTGAAAGCTATCGTGAAGGTAAAGTGCCTCTTCAAACCCTTCGTGTTCCCCTCGACTACGGCTTCGCAGAAGCTCGCACCGTCTACGGAATCATCGGAGTCAAATGCTGGATCAACAAAAAAGAAGATGCGGATCGCACAGGTCCGGATCGTGAACGCGGCCACCGTGGTGGTGGCGGTGGTGGCAATCGCCGTCCAGGTGGTGGTGGACGTCCTCCACAAGGTGGCGGCGGCGCTCCAGCACCGGCAGCACCAGCTCCGGCACCTACAGCCCCAACCGCATAACCTTTCACAAGAAGCCTAAACAGCCCTCATTTTAACAACACTTTACAAGGAGATATAAGTCATGCCTTTGATGCCAAAAAGAACCAAGTTCCGCAAGAGTCACCGCGGATCACGCGCCGGTAACGCCCAGCGTGGAACCACCGTCGCCTTCGGCGATTTCGGACTACAGACTCTTGAACGTGGCTGGTTGACCACCCGCCAGATCGAAGCCTGCCGTGTCGCGATCAACCGCTCGCTCAAACGGAAAGGAAAAGTTTTCATCCGAGTCTTCCCACACAAATCCATCACTCGCCGTCCACCGGAAACCCGTATGGGTAAAGGTAAAGGCGCTGTCGATACTTGGGTAGCAGTGATCCGCCCTGGCAACATGCTTTTCGAAGTCGCCGGTGTTACTGAAACCGCCGCTCGCGAAGCGATGCGCCTCGCATCCTACAAGCTCGGTTTCCGCACTCGCCTAGTAACACGCAATCCGCACCAATAACCTCCCAAATAACTACGATAATGGCACTTTCCACAGGAAAAGAAATCCGTGAGCTCTCCTCAGACGAGCGCCTCAAACGCCTTCGCGACCTCAAACAAGAGACCATGAACCTGCGCCTCCAGCGCTCGGCAGGAACTCTTGAAAATCCGGCACGCTTCAAGCAAGTGCGCCGCGAGATCGCCCAAATCCTCACCATCCATAACGAGCAGGCCTAGCCTGTGATTGGCCTTGGCCAAGAAATTTTACCGATCTAACAATATGAGCGAATCATCAAAGGAAGCCACAACGGCTGTTGTCCACTTGCGCAAAACACGCGTAGGCGTTGTCGTCTCCAATAAAATGGAAAAGACAATCGTCGTCGAACACATCGCCCGTGTTCCTCACCCGAAATTTAATAAAATCGTCAAACGCTCCAAGAAATACTACGTGCACGACGAAAAAAGCGAAGCAGCGGTCGGTGACCGCGTTCGCATCATCGAGACCAAGCCAATATCCAAAACCAAACGTTGGACACTCGAGGAAGTTCTTTCCCACTAAGCTGCTCTTAGTTTTTCAGTTTTTTAGAATCTCAGCCTTTATTTTTATATGATCCAGATGGAAACCAAGCTCGCCGTTGCTGATAACACCGGCGCCCGCACCGCAAAAATGATCGGTGTCCTCGGCAAACGCAGCCGCTCCGCTCGCGTAGGTGATATCATCACCGCGCACATCCGCGATTCCATTCCCACCGCCTCAGTCAAAAAAGGCAGCGTGGTGAAAGCAGTCGTCGTCCGCACCGCCTTTCCTGTCCGCAGGCCAGATGGTTCAATTCTTCGTTTTGACTCGAACGCCATCGTTCTGATCGACAAAGACAACAACCCACGCGGCACTCGGATTTTCGGACCGGTTGCTCGTGAACTTCGCGAGAAGAAATTCATGAAGATCGTTTCCCTCGCTCCAGAGGTCCTCTAATTCATTTCAAACGTCCCCATTTCCAATGAGCACCATCAAGACACACGTCAAAAAAGGCGACCAAGTCGAAATTATCGCCGGTAACCACAAAGGCAAAAAAGGCACCGTCCTCAGCATCAACGCCGCAAAGGGCCAGGTCGTTGTCGAAGGTGGTCGCACTGTCAAAAAAGCGGTTCCCCGCTCCGAAGCCGATCCAGACGGCGGTATCAAAACCGTCGATGCACCGGTCCATATTTCCAATGTGAAAAAACTGGGCTAAGCCACCGTAAGGAGGCTCGCCCGCGCTTAAGCGTTAAACCATAAACCGCGCTGACCCGCTAAAACAAATGAGTACACCAGCATTACTGCAACATTACAAAGACAAGGTTGTTCCGAGCTTGAAAGAGAAACTCGGCTACACCAATCCGCATCAAGTTCCTCAACTTGAGAAAATCGTCGTGACTTCCTGCATGGGAAAAGCCCCGGACCGCAAGGTTGCCGTTGACGATGCCGTCGCGGAGATCTCCAAGATCACCGGACAAAAGCCATCGATCACTTTCTCCAAGAAATCCGTCGCCAACTTCAAACTTCGTGAAGGTGAGCCTCTCGGCGCACGCGTCACTCTCCGCGGTAGAATGATGTGGGAGTTCCTTCATCGTTTCATCAACGTGACCGCACCGAACATCCGCGACTTTCGCGGTATTTCGCCCAAGTCATTTGACGGCCGTGGCAATTATGCCTGCGGTTTCTCCGACCAAACCATCTTCCCAGAAGTCGAACTCGACCAAGTGAAACGCCAGATTGGCTTTGACTTGATTTTCGTCACTTCCGCCAAAACGGATAACGAAGGCCGCGAACTCCTCACCGAGCTCGGCATGCCGTTCCGTGAAATCGTCAAAAAGCCTGAGGCAGAACTCGCCAACGCCTAAACCACTTACAACATTTAAAGGAAACCACTATTATGGCAGTTCTCACAGATCCAATCTCCGACTTCCTTACCCGTTTCAAAAACGCGGCACGCGCAGGAAACGAGGAATTCACCGCACCATACTCCAAGATTAAGGCAGACATCGCCGAGATCCTCAAACAAGAGGGTTACCTCTGGAAATATGAAGTTATCACCGGCGAACGCACCGAACTCAAGGTTAGCCCTAAGTTCGTTGACGGCCGCCCGGTTCTCACCGACCTCAAACGCGTCTCCAAACCTGGCCGCCGTCAATACGTTGGCTCCCAAGATATTCCACGCGTCCTGTCCGGCCTCGGCATTTCAGTTCTTTCCACTTCGAAAGGCGTCATGACCGGTGCATCCGCAAAGCGCCAAAAGCTTGGTGGAGAAATCCTCGCCAATATCTGGTAAATCCAAAACTCGAAACTAACTAATACCATGTCACGAGTCGGACTCAAACCAATCTCACTACCTGAAAAAGTCGAAGTCAAAGTCGACGGCAATCAGGTTCTCGTCGAAGGCCCAAAAGGCAAACTCGACTTTTCGGTTCCTGCAGGAATCTCGCTCAAAAGCGAAGACGGTAACGTCATCGTTTCCAGAGCTACTGAACACCGCGAACATCGCGCCCTTCACGGCACCGTCCGCAGCATCGTCAACAACATGATCACAGGCGTCTCCACCGGATTCGTAAAAGATCTTGAAATTCACGGTGTCGGTCTTCGCGCAGCTGTTAAAGGATCAGATCTCGATCTCTCCCTTGGCCGCTCTCATCCGTTGCTTCACCCTATCCCATCTGGTCTCACTGTCACGGTGAACGAGAATACCAAGATCAAGGTCGAAGGCATCGATAAACAACTTGTCGGTCAGTTCGCAGCTGAAGTCCGTAGCTTCTATCCACCAGAGCCTTATAAAGGTAAGGGTGTCCGCTACTCCGATGAACGAGTTCGCCGTAAGGAAGGCAAAAGCGTCGGCAAATAACCAGAAACCATCTTCGTTAAATGAGCACCATCCAACGCAAATCAATCCGCCTGCGGATCCACAAACGTATCCGCCGCAAGGTCACCGGGACTGCAGAACGTCCACGCCTCGCCGTGCATTTCTCCAATCAGCACGTTTACGTGCAGTTGATCGACGACGCAGCAGGTCGCACTCTTGTCGCCGCTTCCACCATGGACAAAAGCTTCGAGGGCAACGCCTCCAATATCTCATCGGCACAGAAGGTCGGCCAACTTGTTGCAGAACGCGCCAAGGAAGCAAACCTCTCAGCCGTGGTCTTCGACCGCGGAGGTCACCTCTATCATGGTAAGGTCAAAGCCCTTGCCGACGCAGCCCGCGAAGCCGGACTTAAATTCTAATTTCACCTATCACATGGCTAATACTCCCGAAAAAGATTCCGCTCCGGCAACACCGGCATCAGACACTCCCAAGCCCGACGCAGCTAAAAGCACCAGCGCACCTGAAGCTTCCCAAACTCAATCCGGTCCTCCACAACGTGGCGGTTATCAGGGTGGACGTGGCGGCGGATTCGGTGGCGGCGGTGGCCGTGGACGCGGTGGCCCGCGTCGCGAAGAGCGCGCTGCACCTACTGACGCAGAAGGCAACGAACTTTCCGAGAAAGTCGTCTTTATCAACCGCTGTTCCAAAGTGGTCAAAGGCGGTCGCCGGTTCTCCTTCTCAGCTCTTGTCGTTTGCGGCAACAAGCTCGGGAAAGTAGGCGTCGGCTTCGGTAAAGCGAACGAAGTTGCAGACTGCATCCGCAAGGCCAGCGAAGCTGCCCGTAAGGTGCTTGTCCCAATGAACATCGCTGACGGAACGATTCCTCACGAAATCTACGCTGAATATGGCGGTGGCAAGGTTCTTCTTAAGCCCGCTTCTCCGGGAACGGGGATCATTGCAGGTGGCGGTGTCCGTGCGGTTTGTGAAGCTGTCGGTATTCGCGACGTGCTTGCAAAGTCCATGGGCTCTTCAAACCACGCAAATGTGGTGAAAGCCACACTCAAAGCACTTTCCTTAGTCCGCACCCGTGACCAAATCCTCGGAACTCGCGGCAAGGAGAAGAAACAAAAGGCGATCTAACGCAGCGGCGATCTCCGATCGCTGTAATTAACTCTCGAACAACAGAAATCCAATATTATGGAACTCCACAATCTCAAGCCAAACCCAGGCGCCAAGCACCGTGTCAAACGCCTCGGTGCAGGTGAAAGCTCTGGCCAAGGTAAAACTGCCGGTAAAGGCAACAAAGGTCAAAAGGCCCGCTCAGGATCTGGCACACGCGTCGGTTTCGAAGGTGGTCAGATGCCACTTCACCGTCGTCTTCCAAAACGCGGCTTCAACAACTACGACTTCCGTGATAAGTGGAACGTTGTCAATGTAGGTGATCTTGACGATCGCTTCGAAGCTGGAGCAACCGTCGACGAGGCATCGCTTCGCGCCTGTGGCCTGGTCAACGGGCCATCCGATAAGATCAAGCTCCTTGGTGATGGCGAAGTAGAAAAGTCTTTCAAAGTCGTTTTTCACAAGGTCAGCAAGACCGCTCGTGAAAAAATCGAAAAAGCAGGCGGCACCTTTGGTGATCCTGCTCCTAAGACTCGGACACCTGTAAAGCCCGAAGACGCTTCAACCGAAGCTTGATCTTCGATATTGACAACATCTGATCTAAAGAGGGGAAGCATTTGTGCTTCCTCTCCGTGTTAACAAAAGTAAGGTTCGCCCGACTTTGTTGACCGCAACAAATTCTTTTAAACGCTTGAAGTTTATTCCCACACCATGATCTCAGCTTTCGCGAACACCTGGAAAATCCCTGAACTACGGGATAGGATTCTTTTTACCTTGGCAATCATTGTCATCGTCCGCCTTGGCGTTCACATCACACTTCCGGGTGTTGATGCGGGTGTCATTAAAGACTGGCTCGACAGTATGGCAAAGAAAGATGCAGATCAGGCCGGTGGCATGACTGCACTACTGACCGTTTTTTCCGGTGGTGGATTGACTCAGGCGGGTGTCTTCGCTCTCGGCATTATGCCCTATATCTCGGCATCCATCATGGTGCAATTGATGACTGCGATTGTTCCGAAATTCTCACGGCTCGCACGTGAGGATGGCGGGCGTCAGAAAATTACTCAGTATACCCGATACATCACGATCGCGATCGCGCTTGTGCAGGGATTCTTCGTTGCGAAGTCTCTGATCAACCCTGGGAACATTCCCTACATGTCCGGAGTTGAAGATTTTGGTAAGTTAGTTCCGAATCCCTCCGCTGCGTGGCTAGCTCTGACGGTTCTAACCATTGTGGCTGGTACTATCCTCCTCATGTGGCTTGGTGATCAGATCACCGAAAAAGGAATCGGTAATGGTATTTCCATTATCATTACGGTGAATATTATTTCCGCTCTCCCAGGTGCGTTGATCCAAGCTTGGAAATACTTCACGGACGGAGATCCATTCAAAGCTATCATGATGGTAGTCATGATTGCGCTGTTGCTCATCGTGATCGCAGCCACGATTGCAATCACTCAGGCGCAACGCAAAATTGCGGTTCAATACGCCAAGCGCGTTGTCGGTCGCAAGCAGTTCGGCGGCCAGACCCAATACCTTCCGTTGAAAGTCAATTACGCCGGTGTGATGCCAATCATCTTCGCGACTGCGGTTCTTTCGCTTCCACCAATAATGTTGAACTGGTTCTTCGCCGGTCAGCCTTGGGCAACAAAACTATACGGTGAGCTCGTGGGCGGAGGAACATGGTATTACATCCTCGGTGGTATTGGTATCTTCCTGTTCTCTTATTTCTGGGTTGCGATGATGTTCCAGCCGTCTCAGATCGCTGAAGATCTCAAGCGGAACGGTGGCTATATCCCCGGCGTTCGTCCGGGTAAGCCAACTTCGGATTTCCTCGATTTCACCATGACCCGCCTTACTTTCGCGGGTGCATTATTCCTCGCGTTGCTGTTCTTCCTTCCAGCTCTGGTTGGTAAAGCGGTCCAGTTGCCACCATCCTCTTTGATCCTCCAGTTCTTCGGGGGAACCTCGCTTCTCATCATGGTCGGTGTAGTTCTCGACGTGATGCGCCAGGTGGAAACACACCTTCTTCAGAAGCACTACGATGGCTTCTTACGCAAAGGTAAGTTGAAAGGCCGTTATGACAGGCTTGGTAATCAGAGTAATGCGGCTCCCCGCAATGCAATCGTCTATCTTTGGACGGTAATTGCGATTCTCATCGTTCTTGGAATCACCGCCTACATTTACAATAATTCGGGCGCTTGATCATGGGCTGAATCCGATAGCAGCTCTCAAATTTTCATCTGATCGAACACGGAGCTGATGCGCATTGTTCTTCTTGGTCCTCCCGCCTCTGGCAAAGGGACCCAAGGCAGGCGCCTTTCGGCACATCTTGGTCTTGAATATTTGAGCACGGGGGCACTTCTTCGTGAGGCTGTTGAAAATCGAACTCCTCTTGGCGTCGCCGCAGAGCCGATTCTAGACCGTGGGGGGTATCTCCCAGATGACCTTATTTCACCGATCCTAGGTGAATGGTTGGAACAACATGATACAGGATCGGGTTGGGTTCTCGATGGCTTTCCCAGAACGTTGAGCCAAGCGACCTTCTTGGATAGCTGGCTTGCAGCCAAAGACTCCACGCTCGATATTGCAATTGCCCTCGCCGCGCCGTTATCTGAATTACTCACTCGGATCCAAGATCGAGTGGAATGCCCCGACTGTCGTTGGTCGGGGCGGAGTAGCGAACTCGCGAAGTCTGGTGATTGCCCAATATGCGGCGGCAAGGCTTTACCTCGACTAGACGATGAGGAACAAAACTTTCGGAATCGCCATGCCGAATATACTTTAAACACAGTTCCCGCTATCGACTTTTACCGTGAAACAGGTAGGCTTATCTGCGTGCAAGCGGGGGGCTCACGTGAGGAGACAGCAGCTTCCATTCTCAAACAAATTAGCTCCATCTCGATTTGAACGACTCACTCAACGCTTAGAAATTTTCCCAATTATGCGAATCCGTATCCCCATTAAGTCTGAAAAAGAAATCGAACGCATGCGCGTGGCTGGCAAGTTAGCTTCAAGTATCCTTCAGCAGTTGATTGCTGAGGTGAAACCTGGGGTTACGACAAAGGAAATCGATGACCTCGCTGGTGAACTAATTGCTCAGAATGATAGTCGCAGCGCGTTTTTGGGATACCGTGGATTTGCGGGTCAAATCTGTATTTCGATCAACGAAGAGGTCGTTCACGGGATCGGTGGGCCACGTCGTATTCAGCCGGGCGATATCGTGAAGATTGATGTAGGAGTCGTGAAAAGCGGCTTCATTGGAGACAATGCAACAACGATTGGTTGCGGAGAAATTCCGTTGGAAACCAAGCGCCTGTTGGCGGTTACCGAGCAGTCGCTTTATGAAGCAATTTCCAAAGCCCGAGCCGGACGGAAACTGGCGGATCTTTGTGGCTCGGTCGCCGAGTATGCAGAGCCTTTTGGATTCAGTATCGTGCGGGAATTTGTCGGGCACGGAGTCGGGAGGAAGCTGCACGAAGAGCCTCAAGTGCCCAACTTCCGCCCTCGCGGAAAATCACCGACGCTGATGCCCGGGATGACTTTGGCGATTGAGCCGATGATTAACGAAGGCACTCCCGAAGTTCGAATCTTGGAAGATGGCTGGACCGTTATTTCTGCTGACCGTAAGCCCTCCGCACACTTTGAGCACACGGTCCTCATCACGCATGGCGACCCCGAAATTCTCACTGACCGGCCACGTATCGCGCTTCCGGAAATGCTCGGCATTCCACCGCTTAGCCATTGAGCATATTTACTCTATTTAGAAGAAAAGGGAGCTCGAATCAGGGTCGCCCTAGTAGCGGTTTCAGGGTGAACAGGACTGCTTTTCGCAGGTGGAACTGGTGCGTTGGTTCCATGGTGCTTTTGCGAGCAGCATGCCCATTCCGCACCAATCGGTAATTCCAGCGAAAGTCAGGCCGGCACCTACAAATGCGGCGACACCATAGAACCCTGGATTTAACCAAGTTCCAAGTATCACGCTAAGTAAAACGATTAGGCCGGCAGCAATTCTGACTTGTCTTTCGAGTGAAATACCCGCTTTACCGCGTTTAACTGGCAGCCCTGCCTGCTCCCATGCGGTGACACCGCCTTCCAGCACCGCAAGAGATTTACAGCCAGCTGATTCGAGCTGCTGCCTGGCCTGTTCTGCTCGCTTGCCGGTTCCGCAGATCATCACGCAGAGGTCATGGTTGGATGTCACTTTTCCAGGCTCCAAGCGGTTCAATGGCATTAGCTCTGAGCCTTCAATGTGAACTTCTTCAAATTCCATTGGAGTTCGAACATCGAATAATTTCACGTCGCTCTGCGCTATTTTCTCCTGCAGGTCTTTAGGATTGATTTTCATATATTATTGTATACTTGAATAGTAATACTTGTGCAAACGGAATTATTGAACTTCATTCTCCATGTGAAACTAGATTTTTCAGACCTCGAACGCGTGGCGGTATTTTTCAAAGCGTTTTCTGAACCGACTCGTCTAGCTTTGTTGCAAGAGTTGAAAAACGGACCGTGCAGTGTGGGCGAGCTTGTGGACGTACTGCCGAGCACTCAGGCAAATATTTCGAAGCAGCTTCAGGTGCTTCACCGGGCAGGGCTACTTTCACGCGAGAGGATTGGAACGAGCGTTGTGTATGAGATTTGTGAGCCGATCGTTTTTGAACTCTGTAAAATTGCCTGTGACAAACTCAATAGCAAAGTGAGCCAGAAGCCATTAGAGTTTTAGTAATCACGACGCTAAATTCAGTGATTTAAAAACGAAGGTTCGCGGCGGCTAGCGCTGCGTGGATCTTGAAATCGATCAGCAATCCAACGGATGCTTTCTGTGAGAGAAATCTCCGTAGTTCTTCTAGAGGAATCTGATGGACTTTAATGTCTTCCGATTCAGTTCCACCACCTTGGTTTTTCTGTTTAAGCTCAGTCGCATGAAAAAGGTGAGTGATTTCTGGAGTCATGCCCGCGGACGTAGGCGAAGATAAGAGGGCTTCAATCTTCCCCGCCTGGTAACCAGTTTCCTCAAGCAGTTCACGAGAGGCTGATTGAGCGAGTGACTCGCCCCTGAATTCCGGCTCATCACCGACAAGGCCTGCGGGAATTTCCAAAACCTTTTTGCCGACAGGGATTCGGAATTGTTCTACTAACAGAATTTCCTGTTTTTCAGTGATCGCTAGAATTCCAACACAGGCATCTGCATTTGGGCGACGTGCGTAGTCCCAATGTCCTTTGCGATAGAGTCCAAGCCATTGGCTTTCGTAGAGTGTAACTTCCTCGGGCATGAAGGACTTTAATAACGGGTCGCAAAACAGAAAGGACGAATGCTGAGGAGCGAGCTAAGCATGGTGTGAAAAGCTTATGAGCCAAAAGCGAATTCGAGACGAATAAAGCCAAAATATCAGACTTTCCATTTATTTTTTCCGTTTTGTAAAGTTGTCTCAGGGTGAAATTACGAATTTGAAAACTCGGAAACCTTGGTAAATTGGGAAAGAAAGGTTGGCTAGGCTGAGTAAAAAGACTACCAACCGCCCTTGCAATAAGCCTCCCCGATGGACCGCCACGATTTCGATATTCCCATTACTTTCAAGCACCGCGTGATTTTTACGCGAGATGCTTTTGCCTCGGGTAATGAGACAATTTCCCAAGTCCTTGAGGAGGGTGGAGGCCGCCGGGTATTGGTGTTCGTGGAAGAGGCTGTCGCGGCTGCTTGGAAAGGGCTTTCCGACCAAGTTCATACCTACTTCGGTAACCTCGATTTTGATTTTCGTGGACTCCAAATCTTCCATGGTGGCGAGGAATGCAAAGGTGATGAGGGGCTGGTGAGAGATATTTGGAAGGCGATCGATGATTGTCGTATTGACCGACATTCCTATGTGATTGCTATCGGCGGCGGAGCGTTCTTGGACGCCGTTGGGTTTGCGGTTTCAACAGCGCATCGAGGTGTAAGGTTACTCCGGTTGCCTACGACCACCTTGTCTCAAGATGATAGTGGAGTAGGGGTGAAAAGCGCGATCAATGCCTTTGGAAAGAAAAATTGGATCGGTTCTTTTTCGGTTCCTTTCGCTGTCATCAACGACTTCAAGCTCTTAGAAAGTCAAGATCCCAAGACCAGCGTAGCTGGCCTGATCGAAGCGATCAAAGTCGCGCTGGTGAAAGATGGAGATTTTTTCGAGTGGATCGAGGAGCACCTTGTTGAGCTCGCAAGTTTAGAAAAAGATGCTCTTGAAGAATGTGTAAAACGTTCAGCATTGTTGCATGCGAGTCACATCGCAATGGGTGGCGATCCTTTCGAGACAGGTTCGAGCAGGCCTTTGGATTTTGGTCATTGGGCGGCTCACAAAATGGAGGCTCTCACCAATTATCAGCTTTCACACGCGGAGGCTGTTGCGGTTGGCCTCGCACTTGATACCACGTATTCATGTAAAAAAGGTTTTCTTGGAGCTGTCGAAGCTCGGCGCGTGCTTGAGGTTCTTAGTGGCTTAGGCCTCAAGACTTATCATCCGGCCCTTGATTGGATGGACGATAATGGAGAGCGCCGCGTGCTCGCCGGTCTCAATGAATTTCGAGAGCATCTCGGTGGCGAGTTGACCGTGCTTCTACTTCAAGATCTAGGAAAAGGAATCGATGTTCACGAGTTCGACATGGGTCTTCTCGACCAGAGTATCGAAGAGTTGAGAGAGACGTGGGAAGCCGTTGCTGTTTGAAGAAGTGATCGCTGTGCACTTTAGATATCTTATACTGATGTCACCGCGTATGCTCCGCTTTGGATACTGACAAAATTAAATTTCGAAGATAAAACTCCATCCAATGAATGGAATACTATCATGGATATTACTGGGCTTGATCGCTGGTGTCTTGGGGAAACTGATACTGCCAGGTAAGAAGCGTGGTGGATGGATCATCACCATCCTGCTGGGGATTGCCGGGGCGTTTTTCGGTGGGTGGATCGGGAGTTTCTTCGGTATTGGGACCGTCGGGGGCTTCAGCCCCGCATCGATCGTAACTGCTACGGGGGGAGCGGTGCTCTTGCTGATCATTTGCCGCATGATACAGAGGTAGGAAATTAGTTGCTCCCGGTTAGCTTATTCGCGCAGGACTAAGTGCGCTGTGGAGAGATGTATTACGCGGTATAATAAGCAACATGTAGGAATCCGCAGCAAAGACTATATCTAAAAGGAAGGCTCTGGTCTGTGATGTGGTTGATATTCCGAGCCTTCTTGAAGTGATCGAGTAATTATTTGTAGATACTCTGTTGGGAACGCGCTTTTACCTTTTCATCGGGGAGAACTCCGTTCAATTTCTGTGCTATGAGCGATAAACTGACAAAACCTGAGCTGCCGACGGTTGGTATCGTTGGGGAAATGGATGACGAAGACCGTTGCTTACTGGGTGTCTATGGGGAGTTTCTTCCTGCGCAGGCAGGTCAGATACTTATCAATTCTGGGGTTGAACAACCCTACCTTTACTTGGTCATTTCTGGGCTGCTCCACGTAACAATAGTCGTCGAGGGCAGGACGAAACTCGTCGCTCGTATCGAGTCCGGCGAGACTTTGGGCGAGATCAATGCTTTTGATCCTGCTAAGGCGAGCGCGACGGTTACGGCTCAGGAATTCACGCAAATCTGGAGAGCTAATAAAACGGATATCGACGAATTTATTAAAGCGTATCCAGCAGCGGGTGCTAGTCTTCTTACGGGCATCATCAAGGTCATGTGCCGTCGCATTCGGAACATGAACGAAAAACTTGCAGATAGCGAGAGCGTGGAAGCTCGCGGGAAATTTTGGTAATCCCAACTAAGAGACCGCCAAGGAATGGAATCAGAATTTACCACACAGCTCATCGCAGAAGGAGGGATTCAAGGGGGTGCTCTGTTAGTTTTCGCGATGTTCATCGGGCACGTCTTGGCGGACTATCCTCTTCAAGGAGAGTTCATTGCGAACGGCAAGAATAGAAATCTGGATCACAAAAAACTCTTTAGCGAAGGTACCGCTCCTCTATTCCTCTGGGTTCATGCAATGACAGCTCACTGCCTGATTCAGGCGGGTTTTGTTTGGTTGATCACTGGTTCGGCAGTCCTTGCGATCGTGGAATTCGTCGTGCATTGGATTATCGATTTCGTCCGCTGCGAGGGTTGGATCAGCTTCAACGTAGATCAGGGTTTGCACTTCGCGTGCAAGGTCATCTACGCCGTCCTTCTCGTTTACCAGATCGTGTAAATGGGAGGTAACTATTTTTCTGTGAACTCGATGATACTATCCCAGTTTTCGGGGCGTTTCTTTAGATAATCGGCAGTGTGCTTGAAGAGGCTGTCGGCGATCTTGTCGTCCATAAACACTTTGAGGTGCTTTTCTAGACGGGTATGGGCGGTTTCAAAATCTCCCGCCTCGAAGGCCGCTAGAGCCCGGGCATAGGAGAGCGAGGACGGCTCGCAATACGAGATTCCGTAGAGATCGACGGGTTCTTTTCTACCCTTCACCCGTACTTTGGCGATGCGTCGAGCACCCGTTAGTTGACCTGTCGCATCGATCATGGCTCCGCTGGCAAGCCATGGGCAGCCGAATGCTTTGGTTAGACCCTCGAGCCGTGAGGCTAGGTTCACAGCATCCCCAATCACGCCAAACTCGGTACGTTGCTCGGAGCCAATTTCTCCTGCGAGAACTTCGCCGAGGTGTAGCCCGACTCCGATCGAAAGCTCCGGAAGGCCACGGGATTTCCAGTTTTCGTTGAGTTCATCCAGTGCCTTGGTCATCTCGGTGGTAGCATCGATCGCCGCGTTTGCGAAATCTGCCCCAGTGCCGTCATCGAGAGCACCCCAGTGAGCCATGATCGCGTCTCCGATGAATTTATCGAGAGTTCCGTTGTGTTTAAAAATGACACTGACCATCGTAGTGAGATACTCGTTGAGCTGAGAGAAAATCTGCTCGGGTGAGAGCTTTTCCGAGAGTGAAGTGAATCCGCGAATGTCCGCAAAGAGCACTACCACCTCGCGTTTTCTTCCCGCCGCTGCCTTCTGGTAGATGCTGGGATCCAGCACCAGAGAGTCCGCCACGTCTCGCGAGAGAAAGCGGCGGAACTGACCGTGGAGGCGGGAGCGCTCAAGGCGCTCCCGAACCAGATCGTAGGTCTGACCGCAGACCGCTCCGAAGAAAAACGCGAAGCCGAAGGGAAGCAATCCCACCCAAGTATTTCCGAAGTGGGCGAGCAGAATGGAAGAGGTGAATGCGGCGGCAATGAAAGCCAGCCCTGTGATCAGGGCGACCATGGGGCGGGCGATAGAGTAAACCAGAAGCGCAGCGCAAACCGCACCCAGAAGCGCGAAATACACGACTCCTGCCTGCCAATCACCGAAGGGGCGGGAAACGAACGCGCCGTCCAGTCCTGCGGCAATGGCTTGGAGATGTAGCTGGGGGCCCATTAGCTGACCGACTGGCGTCGGGTGGTGATCCTGGAAGCGAGCTGCCGCAGGGCCTATCATGACGATCTTGTCTTTGAAAAAATCTCCGGATGAATACTTATACTCCCAGTCGTCGCCAATGAAAATGCTACGGATCGAGCGCGGCGGATAAATCGTAGTACCCATCTCCTTTTCTCCGGAAGTGGCGAAGTGTATGTGCCCGTATTCCTCTGGAACTTCTTTTCCTAAATTTCTCAAAACAGCACCCGCTAGCGAATCAAACGCAGGCTCGTTGGGAATCGGTGTTTGGCCATTTTCTCGGCTCAGGGTGGTGCGATACCAAGTGCCACGCACGATACCGTCATGGATATTCGGGCGAAAATTGACGAAGCCGTAGGCGGGGCCTGGTTCGGATTGGAAGAAAACGGGACTAGGCTCGATGAGTGTGTAGCCATCCTGCTCTGTCGAAAGTGGGGAGAGGGCGGAGGCAAGGATGATTTTTTCCGGATACTCTGTCAGTAGCGCGGCAAGGGCGGCATCCGCCTCGGGATTGGATTGCTCTGCGAGCACTAGGTCCAATACCACGAGGCGAGCACCGGCCTCGATCAGTTTCCGCATAGCGTTCGCATACACCGTTCGATCCCAAGGAAAGCGGTTCTTCATCATCGCGAGGTTTTCGTTGGATTCGATCAGCTCAGGAGAAAGACCGTGAAGCGTGAGGGCGTCCTCATCAATTGCTAGGAACACCAAATCGTCACGGGGAGGTGGGTCACCCGCTTTATACAAATAGTTGTCTCCGAAACTCCGGTCAAACTTGAGGATTTCATTGGCGATCGTGCCGATGAATCCGCTCCCCGAGACGAGCAGCCCGCCAGCGAGTGCGATTAGGGCGGGTCGCAATCGCGAAAGAAATCGGTTGGCTCTTGTCATTCTTGAAATTTTGTTTATTCATCCTGCTCACTAGACTCACCCCAGCACAATGCGAAACAAAATCATTCCTTTACTACTGCTATGCGTAGCGACTTGCCCAGCTGATGTTCTTACTTCCACTCAGAATTTTTTAGGGCTTGGAGGACAAACCCCAAATTATAACGATGAACGGACTCCCTCGAACCCGGGTGTTGATGAAGCTCCTTTCTCTCCAGCGGATTCGGATCTAGGCATCCAAGAAATCCTTGCCCCGCCAGCGAAGCGTTCTCCCATTGTGTTCGACATACGCACGGACATTCTTCGGACGGATAATGCTCCCAGCTCGAACGGGAACGCCGGCGAAACGTCCTGGATCTCATCGTCCCGTATATCCGTCGCGTGGCGTCAGCATGTCGTAAACGGATGGTTCACTGACATTGGAGTTTATCAGGATTTCCTGAGGTTTGATAATTCGAACGCGACGGACTACGAGAACCTCACGACTCGGTTGGGTATTTACCGATTTTTCCCCGGTTTTGGTGATGCAGTATTTTTCGCAACCTACGAGTATCAGCAGCTCACGACCGGTACGATCAATGATGGAGATTACAACGCACAGCGGATACGGGCGGGTATACAGAAAACTCTCTGGGCTATTCCGGGACAAGAGCTTTCAACCAGCTTGAACGGTGCATACGAGTGGACAGCTAGACCCGAAACCTCGGAACGCAATCAAGTCGGGACTGGTCTGAATTATCGTTATTCCTTCACGAACAGGATATACTCTTTGACGAGCGCAAGAACTTCATATTTCAACTACGACGATCTCGGGCGCAACGACTGGGCCTACGAGTTCGGCACTCAGCTCGTCTGGCAGGTGACTCCACGAATCCAGGCAAATGCCTCGGTTTACTACAACAAGAACGATTCGAACTCTGCCGGCGGCCTCTCCGATTACGAATCTTGGACTGGCGGCCTTGGTCTTGGCTTTCAAATGACATTCTAAAAATTCCCAATAAGCAAATCGGTCATGAAAACATTTACTACTCTACTACTCTCAATGACGCTTGTGATGCACTCGCAAGCGGCTCCCCTGAAATCCGCGATTATCAATAAGGTGGTCAACGACGTGAAAGTCAGCGAGAAATCCGCGCCCGCGCAGAGCGCTTCCGAAGGTCAGAAACTTACAAAATCCTCGACCGTTCTCACTGGGAGGAAGTCGCGCGTAGAGTTACTTTTCCAAGACCAGACGGTCACTCGAGTCGGCGCGAATTCGATCTTCCGTTTCGGAACCGATTCGCGCGATATGGAGATCAATAAAGGCTCGTTTCTTCTTCAGGTGCCGAAGAACGCAGGCGGTGCCAAGATCCGGACGGCGACAGTCACCGCGGCGATCACTGGGACGACCGTGATGATGGAATACAGCCCGGGAAAATGGCTAAAATTTATCGTGTTGGAAGGCGTCGCGAGTCTGACGAACAAGAATGGTGATACCATAGAGGTGAAACCGGGTCAGATGTTGGTGATGAATCCGGATGCCCAAGATTTTCCAAAGCTTCTTACGATCAATATCGATAAGCTGGTGAAAACTTCAAAACTGCTTGATAAGGATATCTTCGGAGAGCTCGATGGAGAGGCCGTGATACTGATCGATAATACGGTCGTTCAGCAGCTGGAGCTACGCCGTAAAGGGGCGTTGTTACCAAGTGGGGTGCTAGTTAATGGTCCTGGAGCCGGTCCAGGAAATCCGGGAATTGAACCGTCGGTCCAAACCATTTTGCCAGTTAGGAAAGACTCTGATATATCAAGTTCTCCTAAAGTAAGTCCTCCTAAAGTAAGTCCTCTTTAAGTAGGTCCTGCTGAGAAGTAAGCCCTCCGAAGTAAGTCCCTCTAAAACTCGAAGCTCTTTTTGGATAAGAGATGAGCTTTCCCTAAAGGTCATTGAGGGTTGCTCTGCCGCGAGTTTTCGACTCCGCGTCATCTGCCTCTTTGTTAGGCATGGCGAGGCCTTTCTTGATCTCGCGCCGTGCATCATTCTCGCGGCCCATCATGGCAAGGGTGCGGCCGTATTCGATTTGGTGAATGAGGCGTTTTCCGTTGAGATTTCGGGCTTTATCGAAGTGATCGAGAGCTTCCTCGTAGGAGCCTTTGGGGACGCCGCCGTAGATGACTTTCGCTGCCAATCGGGCAAATCCTCCAATATCTGCCATTTCCTGATGCCATCTACCGAGCATGTGGTGGGCGTAGTCGGATTTTGGATCGAGCTCGAGAGCCTTTTTTGCCTCGGCCTTCATTTCGCGGGAGGCTTCAATCTTCTCCTTGTTCCCCATGAACTCGGTATTTTTACCTAGTGACAGCGCTACTGCGAGGTGGGGATCGGAGGAGTTCGGGGCGAGGGCGACGGCCTTGCGCGAGTATTCGAGAGAACTTTCGCCCGCTTTTTCTCGTTCCTTTCCTTTGAGAGACGGCATGAGATCACCGTATTGCTTGGCGACTTTGACGAGTATATCTGCGTCTTTTGGCTCTTTTTCTAGGGCTTTCTCATAAGCTTCCAAGGCCTGTTTGGTTTTGCCGGACGATTCCAAGGCATCGCCTTTTTTCTTCCACTCAGCGGCGGTCTGGGAAAAGGCAATTGAGGCGGTGATTAGGAAAATGATTAGTATTTTCATAGGCATCCGGATCATAGCACAGGTAAGAGTGTAAGCATGTGAATCTTCTGGTGAGTTTCATTATAACAACGGCCATTGTTACTTGGTGTTTTTGAACAAGTAATGCGAGACGATCCATTCGTGGCCGCGGCGGTAGCCCCAGAGCTCGGCGCAGGCCATGTAGAAGACGCGCCAGTAGGTCCACCACTTGACTGCTTGATCGGCGCCGTAAGTTTCCTCGATGAGAGGGAAGAGTTCGGCCTTATTGTCATCCATATTCTGGAGCCATGCTTCGGAGGTTTTCTGGTAATGCTGGCCATTCACTTGCCAGTGCTTGTCGATGCGTAGGTTGTCCTGAAAGTAGAGGAGTAAATCATCCGAAGGCATTTGGCCGCCGGTGAAAAAGTATTTTGCCATCCAGTCATCTTCGTTTTCGGCGATGTAGTGGTAGGCATTTTCCTTATGTGTGAAAATATGAACGAAGAGTTTGCCATCTGGCTTGAGCCATTTGGAGACACGCTCGAGTAAGATCTGGTAGTTCTTCATGTGCTCGAACATTTCCACGGAGACACAGCGGTCGAAGACGGATTCGCCGACTCCTTCGAAGGTGATCATATTGGCGGTGATAACCTCGATGTTGTGAAGCTCACGCTTCTCCGCTTCTGCCATGATGTGCTCGCGCTGTGTGCGTGAGTTGGAAACGGCGGTTATTTTAGAGTCAGGATAGTGTTTTCCCATCCAGAGAGTGAGCGATCCCCAGCCACAACCAAGTTCTAGAATGTGCTGTCCGTTGGCGAGTTCCGCGCGTTCGCAAGTAATTTCGAGCATGCGTGATTCTGACTCGGCGATGTCGATGACGCCTTTCTCCCAATAGCCCGAGGAGTATTTCATATGCGGGCCTAAGCAGCGTTTGAAAAAGGATGTTGGGAGCTCGTAATGTTGTTCGTTCGCTTCTTCGGTGGAGATCGCGACGGGCATGTTTTTAAGCCCTTCGATGTGTTCCATGAGTTTTGCCTGGCGGTCTTCCGGATCGAGTGCTTCGAATGGTGCAATGGTGTTGGCGAGGCGGTGGCGAATGCCCATTCGGATGACTTTGTCAGGCAGTTTTCCGGAGGCGATGAGGTCGTTTGTGTTCATGGAAAGGTTGGTAATTTACGAGTATTCAGTTTGAGGGCTTTGGTGGGAGAGGTATGAAAGGAGAAGTGGTCCGCTGGTATTCACGGTAGGCCTCACCTTTGCGTTTTACGGCGGAGGCCTCTGTGGGCGGGATGCCGGTGACTTTCAGGAGAAGGTAGGTGATGATGGCGGGTGCGTAGATGGTGGTCCAACCCCACGGAGAGCTAAGGGCGAAGACGAAAAAGCCGATCCAGATGACAGATTCAAAGAAGTAATTCGGATGGCGGGAATACTTCCAGAGACCTTTTCTACAGATCGATTTCGGTGAGGGGTCTGTAGCTTTGAAGGCGGACATTTGTTTGTCGGCGATGGTTTCACCGGTGAGGCCGACGAGCGTGACGAGCGCGCCGATGATGGAAAGCGTATCAAATGCCGGATCCGGATCTGCGGCGATGAGGTAGAAAGGCAGGGCCAGCAGGAAGGCGGATACGGCTTGACCGAGGAAAAATAAGAAGAACATGGAGTTCACCTTTCCTTCCCAGACTTCGCGCAGCTTGATGTATCGGGAGTCCTCATCGGGATGGTGCTTGGCGATGCGTGTCGCGAGGTGGTAGCCAAGCCGAAGAGACCATAAGAAAATCAGTAAGCCAGCAGTCATCTGCTTGGGGTTCAGCGGTTGGGTGACTAAAAAGAACAATCCGGTGAGTCCGATGCAAAACGCCCAGAATGCATCGACCGGAGAGAAGTTCCGGATTTTCACGCAGAGGAGCCATGCAGCGCTGAAGATGATCAGATTGAAGATGAAAGCGGAGATGAGCATTTAGAAAACTATTGGGAGAATAATGCGCCGGATTTCCGATGTCGCAACCAACAATGAATATGTTGTTTTTAGGGGGGACCCAGATTCATTACCCCCTGCTTTTAGGCATGATCGTCCTTTGAGGTTTGTCGGAACTTTGAAGAGAGCTTATTAAGTAGTGGTAAGGAGATGATGTAGATCAGTGGTATCATGACGATGGCGCTCATCGCCCAAGCTTCAATGCCGTAGACAGCGGCCATGCCGAAGTCTTTGCCAAATTTCATGGGATCGTCTTTAAATTGTCCAATCAATTGGGGAATGGAGAGTTTTAGGACGGGGACACCATTCATCTGTTGGCCGATTCTGATATAAATGAGAATCATCGCGAGATGAATGGGGTAGGTGAGGGACTTAAATAGATGCAGAATCGCCTGATTGAGTTTTAGGAGATATCCTGCGACAAGGCAGACCACGGAAGTGGATCCCATGATGGGAAAGATGCCCAAGGTGATGCCTAGCGAGATGGTCCAAGCCAGTTTTTTGGGAGAAGTCCCTTGTTTGAGCTGTTTCGCGATAGGTTGGATAACCCAGCGCTGAATGCGGGATTTTCTTGGTTTTTCCTCCTCAGGGTTTTCCTTGTCGTCGTTTGCCACAGTTGAGTTGGGGGTATTGAAAAAGGAACGAGCAATGCCGGTTGTGCCCTCAGTTCAGTCTGAGGCAGAGCGATCAATGCTCAGTCCCGTGTTATTGGGGCGAGTGTAAACGGCCTGCACCACGGAGATATTGCGCGTGGCGAACCCTGCTTCGCAATATTTAAGATAATAGTTCCAAGTCCGGATAAAAGGTTCGTCGAACCCGAGAGGGCGTATTTTATCGAGGTTTTGGTTAAAGGACTCGTACCATGTGCTGAGGGTTCGCGCGTAATCCATGCCGAGGTCTTCAAGGTGATAGAGAGATAGATTACCGGTTTTATTGAGAACTTCGTTTACCCGGCCAACTGATAAGAGAAGCGAACCAGGGAAAATGACTTTTTGTATCCAGTCGACTCCTTTGGTGAGCGATTTGTAGCGGCAGTCGGGGACGGTGATGTATTGGACGGCGAGGAGACCGTTGTGCGCTAGGACTTCGTGGCATTTTGCGAAGAAGGATTCGTGAAATTCGTGGCCAACGGCTTCGAGCATCTCGATGGAGGCGATTTTATCGAAGCGGCCGGTAATGAGACGGTAGTCTTGGATACGGATTTCAACGAGGTCTGCTAAGCCGGCTTTTTTGATGCGTTCCCTAGCGTATGCGGCTTGAGCTTCGGAGATGGTCACGGCAGTAACCTTACATCCGTAGTTTTCTGCTGCATGCTGGGAGAAACCGCCCCATCCGCAGCCGATTTCCAATACGTGATCGGTTGGTTTGAGCTGAAGTTTGCGGCAGAGTGCATCGTATTTCTCGGTTTGCGCTGCTGCGAGTGTTTGGTTTTTTGGAGTGAAGCGGGCTGATGAGTAGGTCATCGTCTCGTCCAGCCAGACCGAGTAAAATTCATTCCCGAGATCGTAGTGTTCAGAAATATTCCTCTTCGAGGTCTCGATGGTATTTGAGCGTTTAAGATGTCTGAACCAGTTGACGAGTTTCAGTAGATTCACACCGGGGAGGGTGGAGGAATCAGTATCATCGCCCTGGAGCTCATCCATGTTGAGCGCGAACCATGAAATGACGGCGGCAATATCCTGAGTGTCCCAGATGGCATCGGTGTATGCTTCGCCCATGCCGATATTGCCGTAAAACATGCAACGTTTGAAAAACTCTTTTGAGTCACGAATGGTGATACGCGCGGTAACAGGTGCGCCGGTTTCACCAAAGTAACTGACCTGCCCGTCGGGGTATTCCATTCGAAGGCCGCCTTTGGTGAATTTTCTAAAAAGTGACAGCACAGCCTTTTCCGGAAAGCTGGTTGGTTTCCTTATTTGCGTGCTTTGGACGGTGTCCGCAGATGGGTCTGGAGGTGAGGAAGACATGGGAATGAGTGCCGAGTGATTAGCGATCAGGGGGAGTGCTTGAGATGGGTGTGGATTTTGGAAAGTAGGGAACCTTTTTTAAATACAGGAGCAGGGCGTGCAGATGAATTCGAAGAATAATAAGAACCGAGAGCAGCGGGTATTTCAACGCGAACCATGCAAGGCGGCTGGATGTGAGATCGCGGCGAGTGCCCCGAATCGCAGAGACCAGTGAGATGGAGCCTTCGGTCAGGTTATCGATATTGACTGACCACTTCTCGCTAGGTTGGCGGAGTTTAAAATGAAAGGAATCATTGGGATCGGAAAACGGTGAAACATAGAATTCTTTAGCGACTTGGTGATTAAATTTGCCGTCCGCATCGGGTTCTCCAAGTGGGAATAATTTCATTTCCCTAAAGGTATTGGTGACCTCCGTGACGGCGGTGAGTGGCTCTCCCGAGTGACTGTAGATGTAGTAGAAAGAAACCGGATTAAATGAATAACCCAAAACGCTGGGAAATGTGTAGAGAACAATTTTCGAGTCCTCCGGTATTGGTGAGCCATTGCTCTTCAACCAAGAGCAAAGTTTCTCATGGATGGAGGCGCCTTTTTCCATCTTGATGTGGTCCTTCGAGTCGATCGAGAAGAGGTTGAACCTGTTTTTTGAAAGCAGGAGAGTTTTTGGAAACGCATCCAGATCAAAGGCGAACATGAAAACCTTGTAGGAGAAGGTGTGTTTTTTGGGCGTGATCCGGGAGTGAACTACGTCGCATTCGTAGAGCGCGGGGGCTATGGGCATCATGTCCAAGGATCGCGTTTCAAGAGTTCTGCGCAGAGCCGGTGGGCGGACCAAATACCATCTTCATGGAACCCGTAACGCTGCCAAGCGCCGCAGAAATAGCGTCCGGTCTTGTGCCCTGCCTCGTGTAATTCGGGGATACGTTGTTGAGCCCTGATCGCCTCCGCGCTGAAGATGGGGTGCTCGTATTCCATTTCGTGAAAAATTTTATCGGGATCGATACCTTCCGGAGGATTGATGGAGACAAAGTAGTTTTCTTTTTCTGAAACGCCTTGGAGATTGTTCATCCAATAGTGTGTGGAGTGAACGGGGCGGCCATTCACTGGCTGCTCGACCCGGTAGTTCCATGAAGCCCAAGCGCGCTTGGTCCGGGGCATGAAGCGCGTATCGCTGTGGACGATCGCACGATTTGATTGGTAAGGGAAGTGCCCGAGAATCTCGTTTTCAAGTGCTGTTGGAGAGCTGAGCAACCGCTGTGACTGATCGCCGTGAGAGGAGAAAATCACGTAGTCGAATTTTTGGGACGAGCCGTCTTCGAGGTTGACCAGATTGTTAGGAGAAACACTACTGACTGGATTGCCTTTGGTGATGTGTTCAGCGAATGGTGCGGAAATCTTTTCAACGTATTGGCGGGAGCCTCCGACAACGGTGCGCCAAGGGTGTTGCGTATCTAAGCCGAGAAAACCGTGATTATGCCAGAAGCGCATTAGAGTCCGAGCTGGAAAGGAGTCAATGCGCTCCGGTGGTGAGGACCAAACCGCAGCGGCCATCGGTGAAAGATACCAGCGTAGGAAGTCCGATCCGTAGCCCCGTTCTTTCACATAATCAGCAAGGGAGAGATCGCCGTATTTCGGGTTTTCGAGTTCTTCAACGGTCTCTTTATTGAAGCGGTTGATCTGCAGGAGCATTTTCCAGAAACGCAGTCGAAGCAGGTTACTGCGCTGCGCAAAAAGAAGGTTGAGCGAGCCGCCGTTGAATTCAGTATTATCAGGGATGTGCTGAACGGAAAATGACATCTCCGTGGGCTTCGTCTCGACTTGAAGTTCCTTGAAGAGACGGGTGAGGTGGGGGTAGGTGACCTCATTATAGACCATGAAGCCGGTATCCAGAGGTAGGTCTTTTCCGTCTTCCGGGACGGTAACCGTGTTGGAATGCCCGCCGATACGGTGATTTTTTTCGAAAAGGGCCACCTCGAAATCACGCTTCAGGAAGTGGGCGCAGGCAAGGCCGGAGATCCCGGTTCCGATGATGGCGATGGTTGGTTTCTCGGGCACTGTGACGATCTTCAGAAAAATCCAACTCAGATGGAAGGGCTGTTTTTAGCCTCCTCGATAACTGCCTTGGGAACCGGCCGCAGATCCCACACTAGGCGGAACTTTGAGAGTAGTTTGAGAATGTAATAAGTCGGGTCAATCTCGTGTGGGAGAAAGCCTTGGCGTGCTGAATGCGGGAAGCGGTGGTGATTGTTATGCCAGCCCTCGCCCATGGTGATGAGTGCTAGGAAAAAGTTATTTTTCGAATCGTCTTCGGTTTCGAATCGGCGTTTTCCCCAAACGTGGGCGAGGGAATTGATGAACAACGTCCCGTGCAGAAGGAATGTTGTGGAGATGAAGAAAGTCCAGATGAAGAACTGCCACATGGTCGTTCCTGTTGCTGGGAAAAATGTTTCAAGTGTCCAACCGATGGCGAGCATGAGAACTCCAAAGAGAATGGGCACGAGCTGGTCGAAACGATTAAGGAACACGAGTTCTGGGAATTTCACCAAATCGGGGATCGCCTTATAATTAGTCGGGAAATTCCGTTTCGAAGTCAGCCAGCCGATGTGCGACCATAGGAAACCGCTGATTCGTGGGGAATGGACATCTTCTTCCTCGTCCGAGTGCTTGTGATGATGCCGGTGGGTCGCAGCCCACCAGAGAGAGCCGCGTTGCATCGAAGAGTTTCCGATCACCGCCAAGATGAATTGAAAAGTCCGAGAGGTCTTGTAGGTGCGGTGCGAGAAATAGCGGTGGTAGAAGCCGGTGATCGCGAACATGCGTATGAAGTAGAGTGCGACTGCAGCGATGACGACTGCCGGGCTGATGCCGACCCAGAACACGGCAAGGCAGCCGAGATGAAGAAAGATAAAAGGAAGGGTGCGCTGCCAATCCACCTTATCGGGAAGCGTGGCCGGATCCGGTTCGTTCGGTCCCCGGTAGTCGGAGTCCCACCAGTATCCGAGCGTCGTGGTCAGTGATTTGATTCGAGAAATCATAGCTATTAGTTGGGCTTATTCGAAGCGGCTGCGAATGGATTCGATAGCGCCACCGAGCACTGGGATCTGACCGTAAATATTCATCCCTGAATCCCAAAAATCTTGGTGCATGACGACTTTGCCATCGGAATTGAAGCGCACATGGCTCATGCCAACGGACTCCACAGGCTTGCCGCTGTTTAGTTTTGGTGCGGAGAAAACCATGGTCCACCGAACATAATGATCATAGCCGGAGGAGACTGTTTGATCGATGGTAACCTTGTAGTCGGTCATTGTTTTTTCGGTCTCTTCGAAGTAAGCTTGGATTTCTGCCGGCCCGTGGTGCGTGACGAGTGTGTCGTTTAAATAGGCATTTTTCGCGTAGACCTTGGAAGTGTGTTCCGTGACATATCCCGGGACGTTGATATTTTGTAGAAAGGTGCCGAAGGCCTCCAAGGAAGCTTCGCTAGCCGCTGTGGCGTTGGTGGTCTCGGAAAGCACAGTCTTGTATTCTTTGACTCGCGCAGTGGTGTTCGGATTCGGTGCGCAAGCGGGAATGAGGATCGCTACCACCAATAATGCCAGAAGGATCAGGGGTATGGTTTGTAGGGCGATTTTTAAAGACATGCTCGATGATATCACTTTTTCGCTGAAGCGCTACTGGTAGTCTCAGAAGTTTTCTTCACGAACCCTCTGCACCATGGAAAAAGCCCAGTGGAAAATACGATCCATGCGATAAAAACGAGCTGTAGCGGCAGGCGGGCGATCAATATCCAGCGCGGCATATCTATTTCCGGCCACCCGTTCATGGCGACGTGAATGTTTGCTGGGAAAATGGCTATCAGAAGGAGAATTAGCCCGATTGCGGCAGCTTTTCGCGTTTTCGGAATGAGAATCCCAAGTCCGCCTGCGATCTCTGCGGCTCCGCTGATGGCATTCAATAACTCCTGCGCAGGCAACCATGGCGGCATCATCGAGAGATAGACCTCGGGAGAGATGAAATGATTGATCCCCGCGAAGATGAAAAACGCTGCCAGGAGATATCGGGAAATGAACCTGAGCTTCATTATTGTAAGGGGGATTTCAATTGCTCGTCGAGGAACCGGATTGCCTCGTGGATCGCGCGCGCCGGAAAAATGTGAGCGGTGATGTGTGAGCGGCCGCCGATCCAATAGGCTTCGTGGGCTACATGGTTGTTTTTAAGCTCAGATATCAACGCTTTCGGATGCTCCGGAGGGACTAGTGAGTCGCTCGTTCCGTGGTAAATGAATACAGGAGGACTAGCTGGCCTGATGTGTGCAACCGGAGATGCTTGTTGGTAAAGCTCTTCATTTCCTTTCAGTGGTCCACCGAGTAGGAGCCCGGTGAGCCTGCCATCCGGCCAGAGGGATAAATCGCTGGGAGCACCGCCCGTGACGATGGCTTTGATTTGATTTTCGGGGTCTAGGCCTGCCAGTAAGGCGAGATGTCCGCCTGCGGAGTATCCGAAGGTGCCGATTTTATGCGGGTCGATATTTAACGATTCTGCATTCTTCCTGAGATATTTGAGGGCCTGATTGATATCTTCGACTTGCGTAGGGAATTTCCAATCAGGTGTCAGTCTGTAAGTCGCATTCATCACTAAGTAGCCGTTTTTTGCTAGGCTCTTGGCAATGCCGACCATATCACCGCGACGTTCCCTGTCGTTCCATCCTCCGCCATGAATCAGTAGGATTGCGGGGGTGGGCTTGGTAGCGATTGGTTTGTAAAAATCTGCTACCTGTTTGCTCGGCCAATGCTCGGGAGTGAAAATTACATTTTCATCCACTTGGAAATCTGAAGCGCCGCTCACCGGGGTGAATGACGTCAGTGGTAGACAAGAATTTAAGCAGGTCGTAGCTGCGGCCAGAAGGGAACCGATTTTTCGCATGTGAGCGAAGCTTCGTAGCGATTATCCGAAAATCAATCGATGCTTTTATATCCGCTTACTTCTGGAGTGATAAGTATTCCACTAAGTCGCGCAGTTCCTCAGGCGACAGGATCTGCCCCATGGGAGGCATGCTTGAGACGGGTTTGGTGCGCGTCTCGATGCTAGCGAGGTTGATGGTTTCCTCAGTTTTATCAGGGAGAATCAGAACGAGGGTTTCCTCGTTTTCTTCTTTGAGGCCTCCGGAGATGGAAATTCCGGATTTGGTTTTCACCGCCATGAGGCCGTAACCGGGGCTGAGTTTTGCTTGAGGTGAGACCAAGGACTCGAAGATATACTCACGACCTTTTTTGCCGGCTTCTGTAAGCGGAGGTCCGACTTCACTGCCAACCGGGCCGATGCGGTGGCATGCGGTGCATTGAGCGGCGAGGTGCTCGTTAAAAACGGTTTCACCGGCACTGGCATTACCTCCGGCGAAGGATTGAAAATATTGATCAGTCGGACCTAGATCGCTGAGCGTAGATTTCAGATCATCGGACTCAGGCTCGGGTAGCGCTGCGATGAGTTCCAATAGAAGCCCAGGCTCGTAGGCACTCGCAGATTGTTTGGGGTTTTTCTGCGCCTGCTTGCGCAGGGCGGTTAGTAACTGTGTGGCGATTGATTCTTTGGATTTACCTAACAAGGTCACCGCGCGCTGTTTTTCCCGTAGATTTTTGGATTTCGCTAGGGCGTCCTTTGCATATTCTAGAGCGCTGGTTGAGTCGCTTTCCGCGAGCAACTCAGCGGCCCCGGCTCGGACTTCCGGAGTTCGATCAGCAAGCAGGGATTTCGCGGTTTTCTTGAAAAGATTCGACCGCTTCGGTGCGAGTGCCTCGAGCGCGCGCAGGCGAACTTCGGCATCAATTTTGGTATCCGATGCTTCGTCAGCGAGAGCTTGTTCGCTGGCGATAATGCCGAGTTCTTTAGAGGTTCCTGCCGCAGCTGTAGCGATGGCTTTTTCGCTTTCCGTAGAAAGAATAACGGAGGCTGCGGAAAAGGCGGCGCTCGCCGCTTGGGTATCGGCAGGCTCGAAAGGATTGTGCCGCCCATCTACTGGATCGGTCACGAACGATTCGGGCCATGTTGCCAGAGCCTCCAAAGCGGCGATGCGGAGGTCCGAAGGATTTGCCTGATCCAAGGAATATCGAGTCAGCCGTTCGGCACTTGCAAGGTCTCCCATGCGGCGGTTCGCGGCGATAGAGCGCCGTGCGGCGGGCGCGATCAGGCTAGTGCTCTGCGTGAGCATGGCGGCGAGCTGTGGGTAGGCTTCTTCGATTGCTGGGTCATCATAGATTGCGTGCGCGGCTTCAGCGGCGACTTTTGGATTCTCATCGAGTAGCAATTTCGCAGCCAACGGTGATTTGAGCCGGCGAAAGGCGACAGCTGCAGCCAGGCGCACGGCGGGACTTGTATGGTTCAAGGTTTTAGTGGCGATGACTTCAGCCGAGGAGGCGGTCATAGCAAGCACGCCCGCATGACGGAGGTAGGCGTCTGAATTGTTGTTTTCGGCGAGCATTTCAATGGTTGCATCAAGCGCTTCCGACATACCTAGTTTCCAAATCGCAGTGGCAGCCATAAAGCGAACCCGTGGCGAAGTGTCCGATAACATGGCAATGAGTGGTTGGACGGATTGCTGTGATGCCTCGCCCGCGTATTTCGCCACTTGCGCACGCAGTTCTTCGTCCGGAGAAGTGCTCAGTTTGGCGAATATTTTTTCACTGAAATACTTTCCTTGAGCGAGTCCCCATAGGCTGTGGATCTTTGAGATCTGCTCGGAAGATGGGTCAAGTGAAACCGCTTCGAGTTCGGAAACGGAGGAGCGCTTTGCGAGCTCCCATTGGGCGTCCAATCGGATTCGCATATCTTTGTGCGAGAGACGTCCGATCAAATCTTTGGTGGCGACTTTATCCGGCCCAGCCAACAGCATCTCGGCGACTGCATTTCGGATCTCACTTTTCGCCATGATGGGGTCATCAAGTTTCCAGATAGCTCCCTTATCGTTG
>Ga0307939_1000053_pt1 | contig 61847 bp, 60 predicted proteins | sample OrgLakmetagen122_FD_201844 | JGI IMG/M metagenome (GOLD analysis project Ga0307939, IMG submission 201844) | Saline water microbial communities from Organic Lake, Antarctica - #122 | ecosystem: Environmental > Aquatic > Non-marine Saline and Alkaline > Saline | place: Antarctica: Organic Lake... | reverse complement strand
ACCTGCCGCTTGCCCGTCAACAAGTGTTGTGCCACCCAAATCAAAAACAGCACCATTTACAACATCGAACTGAGCCTGCACCGCTGTTGCAGCAAAATTCTGAACTGTAAGCTCTATATCAGTGCCATCATATGCAGCCGTTACATTTAACGTGGCACCAAAGTCTGTTGAGTTTATCTCATCCGCAAGATCAGCCAGGTCGTCTGATGTTAATGTAACAACCCCAGAGTCCGTACCATTATCCAACGTAAAAGTATCACCAGCCTCTATACCACCAGCACTATCTATCGTACCTACAAATTGTTCAAACGCGACTACACCATTCCCTGCATTGGCATTAATGTCGTTTGCGATGTATGCCATTGCATCCATATCATTGGCAGTAGTAGTGGGAAAAGCTGCCTGGTATATTTCTTCTCCACTGACACTGACTCGATACGAGTAATCATCTGCTAAATCTGTAGCAGCACCATAGTTAGCAGCCACGTTATTAACAAACCCAGCTGCCGCATCACCACCAAGACCTGCAGTAGTTGAGGCTGTTGTAGACTCCGACACAGCGGCTGCCGTAGCCCTATTGTACGTACCCTCTGCCAAACCAGTGCGGGAGATATCTCCATTCCCTGTACCATTCCCACCAGTAATGTTGATATCTTTTGTTTCTCCGCGTGCTACTAGTGTATATCCACCATAGTACGTCTCTTTAGCAGCCAACCCTGTAGCTGCAGCGGCTGCGGCATCACTTGAGAAATCTGCACCAAATTGGATATCAATGTTGCGACCGTCTTCTGCTTCGAGCCTAACACCTCCCGAATCAGTCGCTGTGTCTATAGCACGAATACCTGTTTGCTCGGAAACCGAATTTATTGCCTCTACTACACTTGCACGACTAGATCCGGTATCAGTGGAAGTTTGGATAGATATTGAAACACCGTTCAGGGTTAATGTACCGTCCTCTTGTGCTGCAGTCATTTCTGACCCTGCAGCAACGTTAGTTTCGACAAAAGCTTCAACGCCTGTTTGATCAGAAACACGGTTGATGGCCTCTGCCTTAGCAATAGCCGAAGAGGCACCTGCAACGGTTGACGCATTGTCATCTGTTGCCTGACTTGCACCAATATCAATTCCATTGATCGCCAAGTCATTATTTTGAATAGAGAATTCAGTTCCTACCGCACTTACACCTGCTTGCGACGATGAACCAAGCTGACTCGCTGTTAGTTCTTGTATAGAAACGTCCACAGTTTGACCGGCATTAGCACCAATCTGAAACGTACCATTGAAGTTCCCGTCAAACAGATTACGACCGTTAAAGTTGGTTTCATCAGCATTACGAGTAATTTCTGCAACCAAAGCACTCACTTCCTGCTGCAGTGCAACCCGGTCTTCATCAGAGTTGGTGGCGTTGGCTGACTGAACCGCCAGCTCACGAACCCGCTGCAGGTTGTCGGTCATTGAACCCAGAGCACCTTCAGCGGTCTGAGCCAGAGAGATACCGTCACCCGCATTACGGATGGCCTGGTTCAAACCCCGGGTCTGAGATTCGAACTTGGTGGAAATTGCGAGGCCGGCCGCATCGTCTTTGGCGCTGTTAATCCGCAGACCGGAAGACAGACGCTCAAGAGCCGTGCTGTTGGCACTCTGGGAGTTGTTCAAGTTGCGTTGGGCATTCAGCGACGCAATGTTGGTGTTGATAATCTGAGCCATGATCTCATCTCCTGCGTTGTTCCGGTCGCCGATTGGCGTGATCCGTCAACGATGTTCGTTTGTTTACAATGGTGTTAACGGCGGGAGGAGAGAAAGCTTTTATAGTATTTTGGAATAAGAGATAGAGTTTTTAGCTATTAGCGGTGAGCTGCGAGATTTTTGAGACCCGATCCGCTTTTGGCGTTTCGACTGATGCGCTAAGGTTGTTTTAGGGCCTTTATTGCTGAGCGGATGAAAGCCAGGGGTTCCTGATAGTAGTCGTTCTGCACCACAGACAGGATGATTCCGTCGTCTATTTCAAGGTAGTCGTGTACCAGTGCGTTTCTAAGGCCGATCATTTTTCGCCAGTTTTCGGTGGATCCGATTACCCCGGCTTCATGCAGCCGCTTGAAGGACTGCAATGCTTCTGTACTGACTTGCCGGGTCTCGGCTTTACACCAATGCTTGGCGACGCCGATACAGGCTTCTATCAATACCTGCAAAGCTCGTTGGGCGGCCAGTTCATCCAGGCGGTGCCAGCTGCGCTCGCTTGCTATGGCCTTTAGCTTGGCCAGATCGACTTCGCACTCATCCGCATGCTCGGCGATGGCCGATAGATAGTTACCAGGCGCAGTGTATGGCATCAGGCAAACCTTTGCTGGTGGTAAAGGTAATCAATTTCCCAGCGCGAGAGTATTCTAGATTCCTCTCGAAACCGGTTTGATGGGTCTTTATCGATCATCAGTTGCCCTTCTTGCAGCACGCTGATGCCCAGAGGGATGGGGCACAGAGCGATATCGACCACGCTTAGCGTGTTTTCCGGCAACGCGAGGGTTTCGGCCCACTTTAGTGCTCTAACCTCCGGCCTTACTCTTGCCTCGAAAGGGTCTGATAGGCGGTTGCTGAATAATACAGCAAGATCGTAATCGCTGTTGGCGTGATCGTCGCCACGGGCACGTGAACCGTAAAGCCATAGGGCACTGATGTCGTTTTCGCTGCTCGCATGCGCGATCAGTGCCTGGAGAACCGGGTCTGGTTTAGCACCCTGGCTTTCTTTGCTTGACTCGGATTTGAACATGGCAACCTGCGGGATATTGAGTGGGCTATTTAAGGTGCCAGTGTAGCGGGATGAGGCATGCGCTGCGAGTTATTAACGGTGAAGCGGTGGTTGGTTTTGCTCCCCGAGGCCCTTCGACAGACTCAGGGTGAACGGTGATAGAATCCGGCGCTTTTCTCAGAAGTCTGTTAGTGTTTGGCGGCTTTCGTTGTTTTGCGTCAATCAGTATCCTGCGTCAGTTTTGATCTACAGGAACTACAGGAACTACAGGACCCACGGGTTCACAACAGAAACATCTGTAGCCTCGAAATCCACCAGGTTTCGTGTAACCACAGCCATGCCGTGAACCAGGGCTGTGGCGGCAATCAAGGCATCACGCTCCGAACGCGGATCGGGGACGTGTAGGCCCGCACAGCAAAGAGCGACCGACTCGTCCACGGGTAGTACTCGGCCGGAAAACTCCGTAAGAACACGAGTCTCCAACCAAGTGCGCAAGATACCGCCCTGTTTCGAATCTTTACGCTCAATCTGTTGGACGCCCAATTCCAGCTCCATAACCGTGATAGCCGACAGGTAGAAACTGGCCGCGTCTTGTTGTTCCAGCCAGGAAACGACGTTCGGGTCGGCTTTGCCATTACCGGTTTTTCGCAGCTCGGATACCACGTTGGTGTCCAGAATGAACATCACGACAGATCCGCTGGCCGAACCGAAAGGTCAATACGAGGCGGCTCGAACTCAATCTCCGCCATGCCAGGCATCGCCAACGCTTCGACAATGCTGCGGTGCTTCCCGGTCAAGCGCTGATAGTCATCGATACTCAGGAGAACATGAGCGAGCCGCCCCCGATCAGTAATAAAAACGGGACCGTTTTTAGCCGCATTCTTCGCACGGCCAATGTCCTGATTAAAGCTGCGACTGGATATAGTGCTAATAGGCATTAAAAGACCCTCGGCCACTGTTTGTAGCAACATTACTACAAGGTATCTGAAGACTCAATATTCTTCAGGCAAGCAGCCAAGAACTGCGGCTTGGATAGCCGGTGACTTTCGTCGATCAGGTGGTCTACGTCGAATACATTGCCGGTATCAACTGTATGGAGCATCACTTATGGTTTTGTTATTCAATACCTGACTCTTTTTGGTGCCGCACGGCCAAAATAATGACTGAATCGCCATCGTACCTGTATAAGGCAATATAAACGCTATACCCAAAGTCGATGGGCCATTCCCGGAAGTCTGATGCCAGGCCTTCGATGGGCCGCCCCGCTTCAGGTTGGTATGCCAGCAATTTCACGCCAACCCGGATTGTCTTGATAGCTCGACGCGCTGCAGCTTCGTCCCTGTTCGCCAGGAATCTGAAAAGGCGCTGTGCGTCATTCAGGGCAGCAGGAGACCAGATCAGTCGTGGCACTTGGGCATTGGGGTATCTTCACCCGCTTCTAGCGTCTCCAACCAGGCATCGGCTTTCTCAAATGTCAGATGCAGGCCACTTTCCTGATAGGTTTCCCAGGCATTCAGAGCACCCTGTTTAAAGGCTTCCCGTTTTTCTTCACGGTCAACGTAATCGCGAATGGCTTCGCGCATGATCCAGTGCGCGGTGCGATGCCGGGCATCAGCCAGGTGTTGAATGCGATGTTTCAGATTATCGTCCAATTTTACGGAAGTCGCCATGGCAGGGCTCCTAGTACCAAAAAGTAGTACCTTTGACTACCTTAGCAGGACCTGTTGTTGTCGCTCAAAAGAATGCAATCTATGCTGAAAGACCTCAGTCCGGGCCTAATATCAAAGCGATTTCGTCATGCAGTTTGTTGGTTTGGCTGAAGCGGTTCAGGCGGGTGATCTGGAAATTGGAGCGGAATGCCGATTCCGGTCGTGAGGTTCAGTTCTAATGCGCTATTGGCTGGATAACGATCTGACGGCCCGGTTTGACGGCAGAATACTTGGCATTACCAATGACATAGCGACCAACTGGGGGTTGATCAGCGGTCGTGCCAAAAATAGTAGCTATTCAGCCTCGGTTATTGAAGCGTTGCTGGCCGCCACTTCGCGTCACCATGATCTTATTCTGGTGACGCGGAATGTGGCTGATTTTGAGCCATTGGGGATCGATTTGGTGAATCCGTGGGAGGGTAGGTGAGCTTAAAGCTGTGAGCGACGAGCTTCGAGTTCGAGGGATGAGCTTGTCAAACCCCATTGAGGGCAAGGTTGAAGCGGTGGTTGGTTTTGATCCCCAAGACCCTTCGACAGGCTCAGGGTGAACGGAGTTGGGTTGGCTGCCAGGCTTTATACCTCCATTCGGGGCGTGAACAGACTTGGATTTGCTACCACTTTTTATACCACCGTTCGGGGGTGAGCCTGTCGAACCCCCTTGGGGATTACCTTCAACCAGTGGTTACCTTTGCTCCCCAAGACCCTTCGACAGGCTCAGGGTGAACGGAGTTGGATTCGCTGCCACGCTTTATACCTCCAGTCGGGGAGTGAACGGTCTTGGATTTGCTACCACTTTTTATACTACCGTTCGGGGTGAGCCTGTCGAACCCCCTTGGGGATTACCTTCAACCAGTGGTTACCTTTGCTCCCCAAGACCCTTCGACAGGCTCAGGGTGAACGGAGTTGGATTATTTACAACTATCAAAGCTTCCCGACATCCTTATATCGCCCGGCCTTAGCCCTGGTTCGGGCTGCGCCGGGTTGCTGAACGAGGGTTCTGAGAATCGTCAGGCTTTCCTGTTCAAATAATGTTCGGTTTTCATCCAATATGGTTTTCACTTCATTCAGCAGGGCTTCGGCCTTGGGCTGGGGCATGGTTTGCAGTGCTTCGGCCAGCTCTTCTCGCCAGACGGGTAAGGTAATGGACAGCCGGTCAGGTTGCTCCAGCATTGACTGCAACTGTTTTACGAGTCTGTGTTTTGTCACCCGTACCTCCGATTACACCCTTGAACCGGGTGAAACGTCATTGATTGGGCAAATAGGGTTCAAGAAAACCCTTTACGCTGCGAGATATCTGCAACATGGTATCCGCTTGCTTTAGTGCTTTGTTCAACGTCGCGGCTTGCATGCCCGGGTCGTCGGGGTACTCATGAGCTATCTGGTTGCGCATTTCCCGCAAGGAAAGCCACTGTTCGGCAGATGCCAAAGCACCTATTTTCTCCAATCGGTTGAGTTTATCGATAAAGGTGTTCATCGGGCCTGGTTCGGCGGTGAGTTCGAGTATTGCAGGGAATAGCTGAGCACCCATGGAATCCTGCAATTTGGCAAACCGGAAAATGAACTGGTCGATAATGGCTGTGTTGATGTCATCCTGGGCCTGAATGTTCCGTTCTGTAAATGGTGCTTGTTTCTGGAGCTGTTCTTTCGCCCATTGCAGTCTATCTGCGTGACGCTGCACTTGGTCGATGATACCCAGGATATCCAACTTGCTCACAAAGGGACCCCTGTTTGTTTGGCAACTTCGTAGATACGCAGGTTTGTTGCTGAATGCCGACGCTTGACCACCAAGTCTATTTTTTGATCACCCAACACTTTGTGTAATTGAACTTGCGTTGCCAGTTTGGCGTCCACCACCGCTTCGGCAGACAGGTCCGTTTCAATGTACAAGTCGATGTCCCCGCCTCTGGCCTGATCGTTTAGTCGCGATCCGAACAGCAGCAATGTCGAGTTCGCACCAAAGTGTTGATGAACGATGGCTCTAATTTGAGCAATATGGTTCTGGCTCAGGCGCATGGGTCTGCCTTGGTAAGTCTGATGAATGGTTCTGAGGGCAGGATTATAGCAGAGAGGGTTGAAGCTGCGAGTGATAAGCTATGAGCTGTTAGCTTTGACGTTATTCCAAACTCGAAGCTCTCAGCCCGTATCTTATATAAAGTCGAACAGGCTTAATCGGCTCGTCTGCGCAAAGCTCTGCTGGGCCGCCTGAAGAATAAAGCTCTCCATCTGCAAGCGGCTGACGGCTTCGGCGAAGTCCAGATCTTCGATGTTTGACTTGATGTCTCTTGCCGCCAGTTTGTTGTCGGCGTGCTGGTTCATGACGCTTTCTGAGGTGTTCATGCGAGCGCCGATGCGGGCTCTGATCTGGGAGACGTTGTCGATGGTGTTATCAAGGTTGTTGAGGGTTTGCGCTATGTTGGCGTCGTAGGCTTCGTCGAACCCGGTACCCGGGGGGTAGTTTTCCAGCGTAAACAGGAATTTTTCGAAGGTGGTGAGAACGCCCTGCTTGTTGCTCGATTCGATGATGAACTGGTCGCCCGGGTCCGGGCTGCCGGTAATATTGACCGAGACGCCGCCTACCTGAATCGGTGAGCCGGGGTTGTAGCTGACATTTTGCAGGTTCTCAAGTACCCGGCCATCGGACTTGCGGCGGACGGTGAAGTTGGTCTCTGCCGGGTCGACATCAAGCGGGTTTTCAAAGGTGATGACGGCATCTTCCGGGTAGAAAGCGTCGAGCTTTTGTTGGTCAAGCGTAATACCGGCCGAGATAATGCCCGGGGGGGTACCGCTGTTGTTCGGGTTGGCGTAGCTGGTAAAACTGTTTGCGTCTGACGGGATGTCCATGAAGACGTTCTTGCCGGAATCGCTGGATGCCAGGGTGATGGTCTGGCTGACCTGCAAAAAGCGCACGCCTTCGTCACCGGCATAGCCATAGCCGCCGCCGGGGTTTTCGACAAAGGGTTGGGTGTTGCCGGAAAAACCGGCGAACAGGTATTCGCCGCTGCCGTCTTTGCTGTTCATCAGGCCGTACATTTCATCGACACGCTCGCGAATTTCAGCGGCGATGGCTTTGCGGTCCGAACCCGTTAGTACCCCGGCGTTACCGGCCTGGACGGCCAGCTCACGAATGCGGGCGATGCTGTCTTCTGCGGCACCGAGTACGCCTTCTTCCTGTTCCAGCCGCGCATCAAGCAGGGTTATGTTGCGCTCATACTGATCCATCAGGGCGATTTCCTGATTCAGTTGCAGCACACGTGACGCCCCTACCGGGTCGTCGGCTGGTGTTAAAATGCGTTTGCCGGTACTGATCTGCTCCTGGGTTTTATTCAGGTTGGTTTGCAGTTGCAGCATGTCGTTCACCGGACGCTGAAACACCCAGTAAGTAGACAGACGATCAGTCATGGTTTGGCCCTCTCAAAGACCATGGCTCGGTTGTACTGTTGGATTGCGTTCATCGGAAGGCTCCCAGCAAGGCATCGAAGGTTTCCTGGGCAATGGCGATAACCCGGGCATTGGCGTTATAGGCCACCTGGAACTCGATCAGCCGTGCGGCTTCTTCGTCAAGGTTGACGCCCCGCACGGAGCTTAGTGCCTCCTCTGACGAAGCCAGCACGCCCTCGGCCGCATCAGTCTGAATCTGCGCTTGCCGGGTTTTGGTGCCCACCTGCTCAACCGCCTGGCTATAGGCTTCGGTAAAGGTCATGCCACCGTCACGGTTGTTTACGGTGTCGGTGGTTTCCAAACCAACCAGATCAAGCACGTTGCGGTTGTCGCTGACCCCGCCCTCGTTCCAGCCGATGGTAAAGGTATCGCCAACCTCAGGGCGGCCACTCATCTCGAACTGAAAACCCTGATAGGTCGATTTGGCTTCCGGTGTGCCGGTAAAGATGGCCCCGGCTTCGGGTCGGGTGCGCAATGAAATACCATCGGCCATGGTGACATCGACCTGGCCGCCGACATTCACGCCCACTGTGTCGTTATTGCCGGTGCCTTCGACTTTCATGAAAATCTGGTATTCGAGTTCACCTCGTGCCGTTATTTTGGCCTGTACCCTGCCTGGGCTGTCTAGCAATGCCCCGATTTTGGCCTCTACCTCAGCTTTTACATCGGCCGAGGTGGCATGGTTGCCCTCAAGTTCGATGCGACTGGTCCGGCCATCAGGCAGGTACATCTGGTAGGTGTAAGGGCCGCCTTCGCTGAAATCGAACCCGGTCAGGTTGTTCAGTTGCCCCCGTGTATTGCCAGCTAAAGGCTCGACCGGCCAGCGCTCGCCGGTACTGAGCTCGAAGGTATCACCCGGGTTAATGGCGCCATTGGTTGGTCCAGACCCCAAAGGGGGCGTGCCGACGATCACGTCCTGTGGCTTGTCGCCGCGCATTTCGATAAAGATGTCGTCGCCGTCTTCGTTGGTGATGGTCAGCGTCTCGCCATCGCTTTTAGCGCGAATACCGGCCTGTTGCAAATCGTAATGGGCGTTGATCCGGTCGGCCAGAAAGTTGGGGTTCATGTCATCCGGCAGCTGTTCCGGGTAACCGTCCATATAGATATTCTGGTTGGGCCCCAGGTCATTTTCGGTCAGGTCAAAGCCATTGACCCAGACTTCAAAGGGGTTATCCGGATCGTAAGGCGTGCCCGAGTTGGTGAAATTGGCAATTTGAACTTCGCTGTAGGCACGGGCGGTCACACCATCGACCCGGCTTAACTCATCGGCTATGTCGGCCGCACTGGCGCCCCGCGATGTAATCAGGGTCGGGTCAGTAGTGACCTCACCGGTGGCCGCGTCCGTTCGTGAAAACACAAAGCGTTCTGAATTGATGCCATTGTAGGGCAAGACCGTAGCGGGCCCGTCCAACGCCAGCTCGGCGCTTTCGGGCAATCTTGGGCGCCAGCTGCTGACCAGGGTTTCACCCGGGTCGGCGGTAAACAGGGTGTTGGTTGTGCCCGGCACATACTCGATGTTTTCCAGCGGCGGATCCAGCGAGACCGGGTTGCCGGGGTCACTGTTGTCGTACACTGAATAGCGCGTCGGGCTTTCGAATACGATGGCCAGTGGCGGGCTTAACTGACCGTCCACCGAGAAGATCGCGCTGTCTTTACTGAGCATGGCGCCCTGATCAATGGCACCGGTACCCTGGTTGCCAACACCGGTACCGGAGCGCATCGGGTAACCAAAGGCGAGCTCGGCCGGTTCGTCGATCAGCCAGTCCAGTTGCGCTGGTGCACCGCGCAGCGGGTTGATGGTAAACGAATCCCCTTCTTTGAAGTTACCGCTTTGCAGACTCACGCGCAGGCCGTCGAACTCGATGTCATCCGGGAAGTCGCCGCTCAGGGAGCCGTCATCGACGGTGGCACCATCGCTCTTTCTGATTACCTCGTAGCGCGAATTGCCCGGCCCGGTCAGATTCAGGGTGTAGTCGCTGGTTGTCAGTTCGCGGGTGTCTTCAAAAAAGACACTGATTACCTGGTTGCGTGGCAGTTCGTTCGATGAACTGCCCTGCGCCCTGCCGACCGACGCCAGTGCCGGATCGTTCATATCCTGAAAGGCGTTTTGACCGAAGTTACCGTTCAGGTCAATGCCCAGGCGATGCTGGTTATTGAACTCTTCAACCAGGCTGACCGCAATGCGGCCGAGATTATTCAATGCCGGGTCGAGCGCGTCGGAACGGAATCGCAACAAGCCTTCCAACTGCCCGCCAGAGACATCATCGGTGATGAAATTACGTTCAATCGGGCTGACAAACTGAATGCCGTATCGTTGCGGGTCTTCGGTGCCGGGTAGCGCCTCTATACGATTCGCCTGATTGGCCAGCACCAGTTCCTGACCGCTGCCGATGGAGATGTTGTACTGTTCTTTATCGACCGCTACATCAATGCCGATGTATTCCGATAACTGGCGGACCAGCTCGTCGCGTTTGTCGATCAGGTCGTTTGGTGGCTGCGCTGTGGCGCTGCCCCGAGCACTGACAATCTCGTTGTTCAGATTGGCAATTCCGGATGCCAGCGAGTTGACCTGACCGGCCATGGCCTGCATCTGGCTGTTCAGGGTTTCGTTCTGGTCATTGAGGTATTTATAAATGGTGCTGAACCGATCGACCAGGCCTTGTGATTCGCCAAGCACCACATCCCGCGAGGGGACGTAAGCCGGGTTATCGGCGCCACCTTGCAGGCTGGCAAAAAAGCGATCCAGCTGGGGCTGCAGGCCGGTGCGTTCATCGGCCAGAATGCGATCTACCTGTTCGATATTAACCTTATACGCGTTTTGTTGCTGGAACTGGCTGGTGTCGGTTCGTTGTTGGGCAATCATGAATTGATCGGTAATGCGGCGCACCGACTGAACATCAACACCCTGGCCGACAAAACCAAACCCCCGAAACAGCGGGCTGTTGGTGTCGAGCACCACTTCCTGACGCGAATACCCCGGGGTATTGGCATTCGAAATATTATGGCCGGTCACCCGCAAGGCTTCTTGCTGGGCTTTGAGTCCGGAGATGGCGGTATTCAGTAAGCTCATTCAGAAACCCTCCGGCTTACGCCTGGCGTGTGCCTTCAGTGGTCAGGAATGAGGGCAAGCTGTCGGCAATGCGCAAAATCTTATTGGCGTATTCCGGATCAGTTGCATAACCGGCCGACTGCAGCGAGCGCACAAATTGCTCAGCATCGCCGGTGTTTTCAAGAGCCGTTTTGTAGCGTGGGTTGGCACTCAGAAAATCGACAAAATCGTTAAACGACTGAGCCGGGTCATCATAGGCACGGAACGCATCGCGAATGGCAATGCGGTTACCCTCGATGTACTCGTGGGTGTTTGTATCGGCCACGGCACCCTGCCAGCGCTGGTCGGCTTTAATGCCAAAAAAGTTGAAGCTGTTGGCGCCCTGCCCGTCTTTGATCATGGCTTTGCCCCAGCCGGTTTCCAGTGCGGCCTGGGCAACCAGAATGCCAGGTTCAACACCCAGCCGCTCGGCGGCTTGTTGGGCGTGGGGCAACAGTGATTCGATAAAGGCCGCGGGCGAATCATAAGCCGAGAGTTTATCGGGGGCAGTAACTGCTTGCGCAGTAGGATCTTCCGATGCGGCTTCGGCCGGGGTTGAACGGGCAGCCGGACGTTCGACTGGCAACACCGGTCGTGGACTATCGGTTAATGATTTGATATCAATGGCGTTAAAATCGGCTGGCCGCTGCGGCATGTTGTCGGACATTTGCTCGAACAACACCTCTGCCAGACCATAACCACCGGTCTGGGATAAATGCAGGCTGAGTTGCTGGTCGTGCATGTCGCGATAGAACTTGGTTTCATTGCTGCTGAGCAGGTCGGATGCCATAACATCGGTAGCGTCGCGCATGCTTTTGAGCATCATGTTGATAAACATCGATTCGAACTGCTGGGCAACGCCTTTAAGAGCCGCTTCATCGTCTTTGCGCGCCAGCGATTTCAGGCTGTTCAGGCCGTTCAGATCGTTGTAGTTAAAGGCTGCGTCAATTTGTGAAGCCATAGTTTGCCGCTCTGTGGTTAAGGGTTGCCGCTCTTTGCCGGGTCCGGTGCTGACAATAGGGCTTTATCACCGGAAAATTATTGGCCGTGCAGTGTCTCTTACACGATCTGTGCCAGAAAGCTGTTCAGTGATTAAGGGTGAGTCGGTCAGGCGTGCGTCTGGTAATGCATTCAGCACGCCTTTTCTGGTATTCCCGCAGTGAAATCGGAATTTGAATCCGGTTCAGATCACAATCAGCTCCGCTTTTAATGCACCCGCCGCCTTGAGTGCTTCAAGTATGGCCATCAGATCGCCCGGTGCTGCGCCGATGCGATTCACCGCATTGACGATGTCGTTGAGGGTTACCGAGCCACCGAACTCAAACATCGGGTTCTCTTCCTGATTGGCGGTTAATGCGGTATCGGGTACCACCACTGTTTCGCCGTCGGTGAATGCATCGGGTTGGCTGACTTGCAAGGTGTTATCGACGGTGACCGTCAGGTTGCCATGCGTTATCGCCACCGGGTCGATGCGCACATGCTGGCCGACAACGATGGTCCCGGTGCGGCTATTGATGATGACGCGCGCGGCCCCTTCACCGGGCGTTACTTCCAGGTTCTCAAGGACACTGATAAAACTGACCCGTTGGTTGGGGTCGCGCGGAGCGGTGACGCGTACCGAGGCCGCATCGACCGCAGAAGCCGCACCCGGGCCGAGCAGATCATTAATGATGTCGGACATGCGCCGGGCTGTGGTGAAGTCCGGGCGGTGCAGATTAAAGGTTAAAAAGTCGCCCTGGGAAAAGGTACTGGCGACGCCACGCTCGACAATAGCGCCGCTGGGTATGCGACCGGCACTGGTTACGTTTACCTGAATCGACGAGCCATCCTGCCCTTCGACACCAAAACCGCTGACCACCATATTACCCTGAGCAACCGCATAAGTCTGACCATCCGGCCCGAGCAAGGGCGTTAACAACAGGCTGCCGCCGCGCAGACTGTCGGCATTACCAATACTGGACACGGTAATGTCAATTTCCTGACCCGGCTTGGTGAAGGCTGGCAGGGTCGCATGAACACTGACTGCAGCTACGTTACGCAGCCTGGGGTCCTGACCTTCGGGAATGGTGATGCCAAACTGTTCCATCATATTGCGGAACGTCTGGTTGGTGAATGGGGCCCGGTCACCCGTACCGCTCAGGCCAACCACCAGGCCGTAACCTACCAACTGGTTATTACGCACACCCTGCACACCCGCCAGATCTTTGATCCGGTCGGCCAGTGTCAGGCTGGCGATCAGCATTAGTACCAGTGTGATCGTGAAGCGTTTCATGGTGTCACCTTGTTGGCGGATTGGGTTTTGCCTGTCTGAAATAGCAAGTTACGGGCCATTTGGTTGAACTTGCTGCTTGAATTGATGTGCCGTTAAATCGCACCGTCTCACCCCGGGGAATATCAGGGTGGAAGATGCGCTACCCGCTGCTTAAAAAGGAAACACCGGAGAGCTGAAAAACCGCGTCAACCAGCCTGGCTGACTGGCATTGGCCAGGGCACCAGCACCGCTGTAAGAAATGCGCGCATCGGCCAGTTTCTGGCTGGATACGGTGTTATCGAGGTTAATATCCTCAGGGCGCAACATGCCCTGAATACGGATGAACTCTGCGCCGGTATTCAGCGTGATCCATTTCTCACCCCTGACTCTTAATACGCCATTAGGTAGCACTTCTGAAATGGTGACTGAAATATTGCCGCTCAGACTGTTGCTCTGGTCGGCATTGCCCCGACCCGAAAAGCTGCGCTCACCCTGTATCGTCGCGCTCAAGGCTTCGATGGGGGCGCCGCCCGCAATGATGGGTGCGTTCAACCCGGCCTCTGATGATTTCTGAGAGGACGACTGCGATGACTTACTGCCCTGAGTGTCTTCATCGAGCAATACGGTGATGATGTCGCCGGTGCGCATGGCTTTTTTATCACCGTAGAGCGACATGCCAAACCGGTCATTGAACAGAGAGCCGTTATTGCTCGGCGGTGGCATCAGTGACTCTGACGGTACCGGTGCAAACTCTGGGTCGCCGGGCTTGGGGCTATCGTTCAGCGAACTGACCTGAACACTACTGCATCCGGCCAGCACCCAGGTCAAGCTGACAATTAACACGGTTGAACGAATCATATCGCTACCCTCTGCGCCTTAGAGATTCTGGTTAATGAAGCCCAGCATCTGATCGGCTGTGCTGACAACTTTCGAATTCATCTCGTAGGCACGTTGCGTTGAGATCATATCGACCATTTCTTCAACGATGGAGACGTTGGAGGTCTCCAGTGCGCCCTGGATAATCGCACCAAAGCCGTCAAGACTCGGCACCCCGACCTGAGGCTGACCACTGGAGGCGGTTTCCAGATACAAGTTGTTACCAATGGCTTGCAGGCCCGCCGGATTCACAAAGTCAACGACATCAATCTGGCCGATTTCTACCGGCAGGTTATCGTCGGCAAAGACAGCGGTAACTATGCCATCATTACCCACGGTGATGGTTTTGGTCTGCTCCGGCACCTGTATATTGGGTTCCAATAAGTAGCCATTGGCGGTCACAATCTCACCGTCGGCACTCAGATGAAAAGTACCATCACGGGTATAGGAAATATTGCCGTCGGGCATCAGCACCTGAAAGAAACCGCGACCGTTTATCGCCATATCCAGCGGTTGTTCTGTCATGTTCAGGTCGCCCTGGGTAAACATTTTTTGCGTACCTACCGTTCGTACACCGGTACCCAGTTGCAGCCCCGAAGGCAGCTGTGTATTTTGCGCGCTCTGCGCACCGGGCTGACGCTGTACCTGATAAATCAGGTCTTCAAACACGGCCCGCTCTTTTTTGTACCCGGTGGTGCTGGCGTTGGCCATGTTATTGGATATGGTGGCCAGGGCGATGTCCTGGGCTTCCAGACCGGTCTTGCCGACCCACAGTGCCTTATTCATGACATTTTCTCCTGCTGAACGCTATCAGTTCAGCCGCAGTAATTGCTCAGCGGCCTTGGACACATCGTCTGCGGCCTTCATCATTTTTATTTGCATTTCATACTGACGATTGATCGCCAGAATGTTGGTCAGTTCAGAAACCGCGTTGACGTTGCTGCCTTCAACAAAACCTGAAACAACCCGCAGTGTTGGATCACCTGCCAATACCGCATCGCCTTCACGGGGGCGAAACAGACCGTCTGTTCCTTTCTCCAGATTCTGCAAATCGGGGTTGACGATTTTAATGGCGTCAATTACCAGCATTTCGTTGGGTCCGGCACCGGCCGGGCGGATGGAAATGGTACCGTCGTTACCAATCTCGATCTTTTCATAGGGTGGCAATACAACCGGACCGCCATTACCGAGGACAGGCTGGCCAACACCATTGATCAGTTCACCCAATGGCGTAACCGCCAGATCACCGCGACGGGTATAGGCCTCGTTACCTTCGGCATCGAGTATCGACAGGAAGCCATCACCAGCAATGGCTACATCCAGTTCACTCCCAGTTTCGATCAGCGGGCCGTCGTTAAAATCGGTCGCCGGGCGCTCGGTCATTGAATAGGCGCGTGTCGGGAAATGTTCTCCGTATACCGGCATCGAACGGGCCTGCGCCCAATCGGCTCTGAACCCAGTGGTCGAGGCGTTCGCCAGGTTATTGGAGTGAGACGTTTGCGCCATCATGTTGTTCTTGGCGCCGGTCATTGCTATGTAGAGGGCACGATCCATATCGGACTCCTGCTGCCGCTTTCTGAGACTGTACAGGGAGTAATGCGAAAGGTGTGCCAGGTATTAAATCCGCAGGATTTAAAGGGACGTGGGACAGAAAAGACGGGACACATAAGGGGACGTAGGACATTTAGGGACGCGGGACATTTAGGGACGTTGGACATTGTGGACGTTGGACATTGGGGACGTTGGACATTGGGGACGTTGGATATTGGGGACGTTGGATATTGGGGACGTTGGATATTGGGGACGTTGGATATTGGGGACGTTGGACATTGGGGACGTTGGACATTGGGGACGTTGGACAATTGGGGACGAAGGGGCTGGGGGACGGAAAAGATTGGTGAACTGGATCTTGGCACTACCGGTGCCTTTGCTCCATTGGTTTTTTCCGGCCGTTAATGCGGCAAGCTTTAGCCTGGATTTGCCGGATAGCGGAAAGCGGCGCTGAGCGATGCTCAGCGCCTTGTCACTTTTATCAGGCTTGATTGCCCGCTTACCTAAGGTTGATGATCGTCTGCGTCACCGCATTGGCTGTCTCTATGGTTTTCGCGCTGGCCTGATAGTTGCGCTGTGCGATGATCAGGTGCACCAGTTGCTCGGACAGGTCCACCGTTGAATCTTCCAGAGCAAACGATTGCAGGCCGCCCAGCAAGCCGGTTCCGGGTTCGCCGACGGTGGCGTCGCCGGAGGCAAAACTTTCCTTCCATTCGGTATTGCCAACAGGACTCAGGCCTTCATTGTTGGCGAAGCTGGCCAGCGCTACTTGCCCCAGTTCCTGCGCCTCGCCGTTGGTGTAACGGGCAAAGATAACGCCATCGTCACCGATTTCAAGATCCTGCAGTCGCCCACTGGCGTAGCCGTCCTGCTGGAAGTTGTAACGCGCGAAGGGGCCACCGTACTGAGTGGTGCCATCGAAGGAAATCGCAAAATTCGCGTTGGTGTTAGGATCCGGAATCGGTAAGCGACCACCCTGGGCCTCTGGCAGGCCAACATAGCCCCCCGTTGGCTCTCCGGTTTCCGGATCAATTGGGCTCCAGTTCGAAATCAGAAATTCACCGGTATTCTCTTCATCGACTGTGCCGTCCGGGTTAAAGAACAGCTGGAACGAGGCCATACTTGGCTGCGTGTTCTCCGGGAACGGCAAGCTGGTGTCAGGATCGACAACATTTTCACCGTCAATCTGAGCATAGACTGTCCAGGCATTCAAAGCATTGGGCCGATTTTCATCTCCAGGATTTTTGACGTAAAACAACTGCATCTGATGCTGGTTACCGATTGAATCGTAAATCGGCAAGGAAGCCACTTCGTTGTAGGTTGACGTATCGTCCGGATTGAAGGCGTTAATGGTGTAGTCTTCAAAGCTACTTGCTGTCAGTCCATTGAACAGACCGGTAACGCGAGGGTCCGGATCGATCAAGGTGTAGCCATCGTTCAAAATAACATCAACATAGCCTCCTACTTTTGCATTCACTTCAGCGCCCGGTTGCCCACCCAGAACGACCGGAGCAGTTCCCTGGTAGCCCTGTATCGTGATGTTGTCATTAACGTTTGGCGAGTCGATTGCAACTGAAATATCAATGCCTGTTGAGGCAGTAAGAACGATATCACCGGTATCCGAATCAAGTTCAGCGGTAATACTGTTTAAAGTCGATTGCTGATACTGATTTATCTCGTCAACCATCGCCAGGTAATTATTTGCAGTAATACGCTGACCATTGATAATAATATCCATATCGCCCGCATTGCCATAGTTTTCTGACAATAACCTCACCTGCGTTTCTGCTTCAGCATCAACACCCTGCTGATCAGCCAGTTGCGCGGCAATTTGCGCCGCCGTAGCACCTTCGGGAATTTCAATGGTTGTACGTTCTTCTGTATCTTCATTGAACAGCACGAGAGACTGCTGCGGATAGCCATTGGTGATCGCAGCTTCACCAAGCTCCAGCGTATTGGCATCGAAGGAATCAACCTGCAGTAAGGCATAAAGCTGCTCAACGTCGAGTTGGGCACCAGGCGCCAGGATATTGGTGACCGATACAATGGCGTCCTCTCCACCCTGAGTGGCTACAAATTGCAGCTTTTTGTTATCATTTTCATCACGCACCACTTCGGCTTGTACACCGATGTAATCCTCTTCAGGAACGGCTGCCAATTCGCGGTTTATCGCCGCCGCCAACTGGTCAACTGATAAAATGGTTTCGTCCAGGCTGATCACCACTGAACCCGAACGGTTTTCCTCATCCGGTGCAGGAACCGTTAAATTCACTCGAAAAGAATGACTCCGATCAACTGGGTCATTACCCACAATTTTAGTACTACTGATCAATCCTAGCGCTTCAAGAGATTCTCCGGTAGCAGGATCGGCAACGTCAACATCAATAGGAAACTGGCTAATGTCTGTACGTTCCAGCAAAAGTCGGCCGTTCACATGAGACGCATTCACCTCACCAGACAGGCCCGGAGTCGTTTGGATTTGTGTATTAATCTGAGTAACCAGTTCGTTATAGCTGGCGTAACTGCCTGGCGGTATGGTGATGACCAGCGGCGCACCACCGTCCACTGTTATTTCAATCTGATTGTTAAAGGGTGTGTCAGGATTTCCCAGAACCCGCGTCGGCGCGGGTGAAGACGAGACCGCCATCCCAACTGTATTCATATTGATGGATGAAGTGGTCGCACCTGCGTTATGGATAATACTGATGTCTTGTGGACCAATCCCAACCGCAGTATCGGTACTGATTACCAGGCGGTTAGTGGCACCATCTACATTCGCAATGACAGTATTGGCAACCAGGGCACCGTTTACGGCAGTCTCAATGGCCGTGGCAAACGCCGCCTGGCTGGGATAACCACCACCGGGTACGGTCATAGTGACGGCGCTGCTCAACGATCCGACATTAATGTTAAAAACTATGTCATTGCCGGCATCGGCGTTAGCAAAGGGGGCCGTGTTATCAAGGGTATTCAGTGTCGTGCCACTGGTCAGTGTGGTATTAGTGCCGGGAACGAAGTTATTGTAGGTGAGCTCCATCTGGTCATTACCCTGAATGCTGGCTGCCACACCCGGATCCGAGGTCAGGTCAATAAACCCGCCTGAGCTAAAAAGCTCAGATCCAGCCACAGGAGACGTGACTGTGGGTGTTGAAAAATTCATCCAGCCTGCATTTAGCAAGGTACCGGTAGAGTTTGCCAGACCAACAAAAGAAGTACCATCGGTTGCATAAGCTCCATTGGTTTCAAAAGTAATGGTACCCCCTGGATTCTCAACTGCCCGGATCTTTCCCGCAAGATCCGAATCCGACTGAATACTACCGTTAATCGCCGACACCATGTCAGCAACGCTGTTGTAGGTGGCAGTATCCCGAAAGGGTTGCAGGTTTGCCGTGAGCGGCGTTATACCGCCGTTGATGTTGGGCCCCTGAATAGTCACGTCGAATGTCCATGACGCTTCAACTGCGGTCGGTGTCCAGGGTAAGGTTACCCCAACCGCACTGCCCTGATAAGTCGCTGCACTGCCAGCGGTTGTTGGAAAGCCCACCGTTGACAGAGTTGAGTTGGTATCCACCAGTGAGCCTGCCTGAGCAGCACCAATGGCCAAACCATTGGTTTGGGTAATGGTCCCATCCTGCTGCAACACCTGCGCACCGGCTGGCACGTTAACTCGCGAGTCAACATCAGAGGTTCCCCGCGGGGGCTGATTGCCAGAATCGACTTCCAGATCTGTTAATACCCCATTGACGATCCCGCTCTCATTCACACCAAAGCCTTGCAATCGGGCATTGGTATTGCCGGTAATAAACCCTTCTTTGTCGACGCCAAAAATACCCGAACGGGTATAGGTTACAGAGCCGTTTGGATACTCCATCACAAAGAAACCATTACCGTCGACCGCCAAATCAAGCGCCGAGTTGGTCTGGCTGATGTTGCCCTGATCAAACTTCTGCCCGATGTTGGTTACGCGTACACCAGCGCCAGCTTTGTCCTGACCATGGCCCAGAAAGGAATTGGTGTAGGCATCACCGAATTCAGTACGACTGGTTTTGAAACCGGTCGTACTGGCGTTTGCAATGTTGTTGCCTGTCACTTCCAAGTCTTTATTTGCGGCGGCGATGCCGCTCAGGCCAGTACCAAAACTCATGGGTTACTCCTCGCACTGCGCTGTTCAAAACCGGGATGCAGCCATCACCGGTGACGGTTCATGATGTAGTAGTCGATCAGCCTGTTCAGGCGAGCCGGTTAATACACCTGATTAATTTGTTTCACATCGGCCATGGTGATGTTGCCGCCACCGGCCAGATTCAATTGCAGGTCACTGTCCTGCCCCACGGTCACTGAATCGACCCGGGCACTGGTGTGAGTACCCAGAGCTTGTTGCTCACCGGCAACATTACCAACAACACTGAATCGATAGACGCCGGCATCGTGCGGAATGATGTTGCCGTCTTCATCGGTCGGGAACTTGTCGTAGTCAATGTCAGTCATCTCGCCATTGACTTCGAGATTGGCCCCGTCCCACTTGAAGTTCAGTTCACCGGCGGGCTGATTACCCAGCGGTACGCTCTCAATCATTTGCCCGTCACTGTTGGTGATCTGTAGCATCATGCCGCTGGCACCGGACGGCACATCGGCCACACCAAACACCAACTCACCGATGCGCAGCAAACTGTCCTGATTGCCTTCAACGGTCACGGCGCCGCCTACCAGCGAACTGGCTTGCAAGGCCTGAGACGATTTATAGGAGTTGGATAAAGACTCAAACCCCTTGCTCATGTTCTGAATGCCTTCAACCTGGGAGAATTGCGCCAACTGGGCAACAAACTCGGCATTGGCCTGGGGTTCAAGCGGGTTCTGGTTGTTCAACTGAGCAATCATCAACTTCAGGAAATCGTCTTTGCCCAGTTCATTAGAGTTGGTTTCCTTCGGCTTTTTTTGGGCAATATCGTACTGGCTGAGCGCGCCGGCACCGGTTACATCATTGATATCAGCCATGATGATTCCCCTTGTCAGCGTCTGTGCCGACTGTAATAAGGTTCGGTTTCATTGTGCTTACTGCCCCATCGTCAGGGTTTTCTGCAGCATGGACTTGGCGGTATTGAAGATCTCGACATTGACGGTAAAGCTGCGCTGGGCAGAAATCATGTCGGCCATTTCTTCAACCACATTGACGTTCGGGTAGTAGACATACCCTTCTGCATCGGCAAAGGGATGCGTCGGGTCGTAACGAATATCGAGTGGGTCCTGCTTTTCGACAATGCCGCGCACATTCACACCGCGACCGATATCGTGATCTATATCGACAGCGCTCCAGTCGCGATCAATACCGGGTTGTTGCAGCACCTCGAAAATGGGCTTGCGGGCGCGATAGGTGTCTTCTTCACTGGAGCTGACACTCTGGGCATTGGCCAGGTTGCTGGCGGTAGTATTCAACCGGATAGACTGGGCATTCATGCCGGTTCCGGCAATGTTAATGATGTTAGACAGTGACATGATTATTGCCCCTTGATGGCACGAGTAAGCCCTTTGAACTTGCGGTTCAGAAAGTCAAAACTGGCGTTGTATGACATGGCGTTTTTGGTGAATTCGGCGTTTTCGACATTGGAGTCGACGGTATTACCATCAATAGAGGGCTGGTATGGATTCCGGTAAAACATCTCGGTATCTGACGCGGGCCTACCCTGGATGTGGTTTTCCTGGGTGCGACGCACGTCGAGGCTCTGGTTTTTGCTGACTTCACCGCGCAAAATGGCGTTGAAATCGATATCCCGCGCTTTGAACCCCGGGGTATCGGCGTTAGCCAGATTATTGGCCAATACTTCCGAGCGCTGTGCACGTACCAGCAACGCATTGTCGTGAATACCCAGTGAGTTTGAAAAGCCCAGTGCCGCCATGATGGAACCTCATTGCCGTTTTTCAGAATTCAAATGAGGTATTGCAACTGTGATGCCAAGTTATATTTTCTTTATTTTTCAATAACTTAACTAAAAGCAAAAGGCGGAGCGAGGGAAAAGCGGCAAGCCTTGACCGACGTGTCTGAAGGCCTGGCAAAAGAGGAAAACCGGCAGGGTGCGGGTGGGCTGACCTGACAGCCTCGGCGCGTTTATGCCCTATCGTTTGCGATAAATAATACCTGGCCGACAATGCACCATTTCATAGAGATCGTTCAGGCCGTTTACCGCCTCCGAGGCGCCTACCAGCAGATAGCCACCCGGGTTAAGCGTCGCATGTATCCGGGTCAGGATGTCCCGCTTGAAGTCCGCGGTAAAATAGATCAGAACATTGCGGCAGAAAACCAGGTCAAACTTACCCAGCAGGGAATAGTTGTCTTGTAGGTTCAGGGACCGGAACTCGACCCGTTGAGCAATCCCGGGTTTTACCTTCCAGCGACCATTCGGTGCTTCGACAAAATATTTTTTTAAACGCTCCGAATCCAGCCCACGGCCAATGGCCAGCATAGCGTACTCGGCCGATTTGGCCGCATCCAGCACCGAGGCGGAGATGTCGGTCGCGATGATCTTCTCGCCACCGGATACCAAGCGGTTCTTTGCCTTGTACTCTTCAATCATCATGGATATTGAGTAAGGTTCCTGCCCTGTCGAACAGGCGGCTGACCATATCCGCAGCGGCCGGGTACCACGCTGCTGATAGAATTCGGGCAAGAGTTTTTCTTCAAGGATTTTGAATGGGTGGATATCGCGAAACCAAAGGGTCTCGTTGGTCGTCATGGCATCAATGACTTCAGCTCGCAATTTCTGACCGCCCGGACGCTGAATGGCCGCGACCAGATCTCTCAGGTTTGTGATAGCCGATCGCTGCAATATTTTTCGCAACCGGCTGGACACCAGGTACTGTTTGCTCGCACCCAGACAGATTCCGCTGTGTTTTTCCAGGTAATCACAAAATAACTGATACCCGTCGTCTGCATCTAACATCAATCCCTGAGCTCCTGTGTCAGTCTGTGCGCCAGGCACTGACGATTAAGATTATTGCTAAGGGTAGGCACCGTTAACGGCCTGGCAATCGGAGTTACCGATGTATTCATACCTCGCCTTCGACTACAGGCAGGTCACCACCCAGATTGGTAATACGTTCGATCACCAACTGGGCCAGCATATCAGGCTGGAATTTGGCCAGAAAATCATTGGCCCCGACTTTTTGCACCATAGCTTTGTTAAACACACCACTGAGTGAGGTGTGCAACACGATGTACACATCTTTCATCTGCGGGTGGTTTCTGATTTGGGAAGTCAGGGTATAGCCATCCATCTCCGGCATTTCGATATCGGAGATGATAATCGGGTACCGCTCTGCGGGCATGATGCCCTGCTCAATCAACGCCAGCAAGTGATCATGAGCTTCCCGACCGTCATTAAGAGCAACCACGGTCAAACCGATTTTCTCCAGTGTGCGCTGTATTTGTTTACGTGCGATTTTGGAGTCGTCGACGATCAACACCTGCTTGGATACAGCGCTGGCCGCGACCTCATCGGTCAGCAAGTCATCATTGAAATCTTCCTGCATCGGGGTGATGTCTGCCAGAATTTTCTCGACATCAATGATTTCAACCAGTTTGTTATCATACTTGGTCACTGCGGTTAAAAAATGATCGTGCCCGGTCCCCTTGGGAGGAGGCTGCACATCTTCCCAGTTGATATTGATGATGCGCTCAACACCCTGAACCAGAAAGCCCTGACTCTTCATATTGTATTCAGTGATGATGGTGAACTTGTCGGCAATGTTCTCGATCGGCGCATTTCCGGTAGCCACACTCAAATCCAGTATCGGGATGGTCCCGCCCCGAATATGAGCTACCCCTTTGACTACCCGGCTAGCATGGGGCATCTGTGTCAGCTTCGGGCATTGCAGCACCTCTTTGACCTTGAACACATTGATGCCGTAAATCTGATCGCCATTAAGACGGAATAACAACAACTCCAGCCGGTTTTGCCCGACCAACTGTGTCCGCTGGTTTACATTGTCCAGAACACCGGCCATAGAATTCTCCACTCGTAACTGTTAACAGCCAGGCACTGTACCTGACTGTGAAAACGACCACCTTCCTGCCAATTCACAGCGCTATGTGTCCATGCTGAACGCAATGCCGCGTTGCCGGGATTCAATAATATAGCTTACTCAGTCCCTTTGTACGTCTGCAGCACCTACAGATAGAATCGGCACAGCCCTTGCTTAAGATTAGCTAACAAGTGAGGCATCTAATCGGTTTCGTCAATTTAATGGCTTCTGTACCAGACGGCCGAGACTGTCAGTTCATTATGACAGCACCCAATGAACGGCCGCCTCCGTTGCTCTGCCGAGGTTATCGGAAACCGCCGCATAATCAAGCATAGACGGCAATCGTCCCGGGACAACTGCATGCAAAAACCTTTTAGAGTATCGGCAGGCATTTCAGAAAATTTAACGGTCAATTCCGGTTCTAGCCGGACAGCATTACTGATCCTGGTCTCGCTGTCACTCTGTTTATTGACCGCGATGGCTGGCGCTGAACAGCACTCGTCAGATACAGCCCAGAGCGGCATTTCAGTGCCAACCGGTTCGCCTGTTGATACTGCAACACAGATAACACAGGCCGTCCAGGTGGCACTGTGGCAGCGAATCGGGCAAGACTACCCCGATGTGCCGGATGAACAGATAACCACTCAGATTCAGGTTAATGATGCGGCCGGCTCACTCCCTGCGTGCCCTGCGCCTCTGCTGGTTGACTGGCGTGGTGGTTCTCTGTCTAACCGAATAACACCCCGGGTGAGCTGCGATGAGCTCGGCTGGCAAATTTACCTGCCGATCAGCCTGACCATCGAGGTACCCGTTGTGGTCAGCTCTCGTAGCCTGTCCCGGGGCCAGCAACTGACGTCAGCCGATCTGTCACTGGCATTGACTGACCTTGCCACTTTGCGCCACGGCCACTATGCCAGCATAGCGACCGTGACCGGCTATGAGCTGGCCCGAAATCTGGCACCGGGCACTGTTATAACGCCGGTCATAGCTCGCCCGCCGATCATGATAAAACGCGGCGACCGCGTTATCATAGTGGCATCCGGGTCAGGGTTAGCCGTTCAGACAGAGGGTGAAGCGCTGCGTGACGGCGCCGCCGGCAGTCAGATACCCGTCAGAAACCTGACGTCACGACAAACGGTTCATGCGTATGTCAAATCAAGAGGCGTGGTTGAAATACCAGTCAACTGATCATTGAACACTGCTGAGCTGATATGAAGGAGAAAACAGGCCACCATCACTTTCTGGCCATTTTTTAATCAAATTAATACCGTAATCACATTAAAAACAAACTTTTTACATTTCCCGTTAAAGTTTCTGGAGTCCGGGCCGCCACCCCCTTCAGGAAAAACCAAATTCACATGAGGTGAGCATCATGGCCATTAACCTGAACGGCCTTTCGACCGGACAAACCGGTTCTGCCAAGTCGCGTGAAAGCGACAGTAGTCAGGCGACTAACAAAGCTGGCACAGAACGTGCTGCTGATAAAAAAGACAACAGCAAGAACACGGACGACGTGGTCAAGCTGTCTGATCGAGCTGAAGTACTGCGCACAGTCAATAACAAAGTGCAGCAACTGCCTGACGTTGATCAGGAAAAAGTCGATAGCATCCGAACCGCCATTCAGAATGGCGACTATACGATAGACTACAATAAACTGGCGGCCGCCTTCCGACGCTTTGAGTCGGGCCTCTGATCGTTTCGGGGTTCAGGCAGTCGCCGCAGGAGACTCGGGGAGATGACCATGAATACCGAAACGCTCAATGCCCTGCAGTCGGCGCTGTCAGAAGCGCTTAATGCCAGTGATGCCTTTAAACCGGTACTGGCTGATGAACACCTCGCGCTAAAAACAGGCGACCTCAGTTTGTTGTCGGTCGTGCTGGAGCAAAAAGCCTCCCTCACCGAAACCCTGATCGATGCGTCAAAATCTTTATTGAACTGGTGTCAACACCAGAGCATAAAGCCAGACTTTGCCGCCTTCAGTCGCTGGTGCGACCCATTGCATAGCCGACAACGCACGCCTTTAATTGAACAATGGCAGCGCCTCAAAGTTAGTCTGGATGAAAATAGCCGCTCAACCGGCGTAAACCGGCAAATGCTGGCCTCCCTGTCGGTTCAAAACCAGGCACGCCTGACTCTGTTGAAAAACCTCGTCGGGGCGACCAATACTTATTCTGCATCCGGCACTCAAACCCTCTACGACGGCCAGCACCGCTGGGTCGATCAGGTCTAGGGGCAGTCGACCGTCATGTTTATTGATCAAATGACTCTGTTTATTCTCGGTGAAATCGCCCTCGTCTATGTGGTCATCACCATTTTCCTGTTCTACCGTCACCGGCTGTACCATGTGCTGGTGGCTATTTTAAAAGAAATGCGCTGGGAAAAGCTGCAACGCCAGCAGGAGAAACAGCAGGAAATTGCGGCACTGCGGGCCCATAATCGGAAATTGACGCAGGATTTTAAAACGGTCAAGACAGCGGCTGATAGTGCAGGCAAGTCCATTGCCGAACAACTCCAACACCATCTTGAAACGCTTGAGGGCGAAGCCCGGGTCAATGGCAAAGACTTCAGTCGAGCGCCTGAACCCGATGAACCGGCCCACATCCATTGGCTGCGCCGACGGATGCTCGAACTTGAACAAAAGCTGCTGACCGGCACTATCGATGAAGAGCAATGGACTCAACTGGCACACAAGGTCCTGTTGGACGGTGACCTTGTACCTAGTAACAATGCCCGCAAAGACGACGCTGGCTCCGCGCTGCACAGTGACCAGCTGGTTAAGGATTTAAAGCAATACGAATCGCAGTACGCGGTAGCACGCGACCGAATCCGGTTGTTAGAGCAGGAGCTGAGCAACCTGAAAACCATCGACACCGCCAGCTCAAACCATTTTGAGCGCCCGCAAACAGGCATGTATGCGGACGAAATTTATAAGCTCAAATGCGACAAATACGACATGCAGGAGACGATCAACCAACTGGCGCTCAAGTTGCAGCAAACGGACCCGGAGGGAGACGATTTTGCCGGTCAGCAGGCTGAACTGATCAACGCTCTGAATCGCTACGTCAAAGACGCTGATATTACGATGAACCTGCTGGAAAAAGAGCTGGAAGCGTCCAATCATGAAAGCACTGAACTGGAAAACGAAGTCAATGGTTTGAACAACCGGCTTAAAGATATGCAGATGCGCGGACCGGGTGCTATCAATCCCGATCACGTCAGGAAGCTGAACTCCAATACCACCAGTCAGACCGAGTCTGTAGCCAACCTGCGTGAGACGCTGGAGCAGTTGCGTTCGGGCACGGATCCGGAACGGGCATTGCAAGTCCAGGACGATGAAATCAGCCGACTGGAACTACTGGTCCGTGATTCGGAATCCTGCGTGTCGATGCTGGAAATGGAATTGCAACAGGCGCAACAGGCACTTGAAGAGCTGAATGCACAGCCTTTGGATGAAGCTGAAAACGTGACCGGGCAAGTTGAGTCAGAACCATCGCCGCACTCCGATGCATTTGAGGAAATCAGTTCCCAGATTCAGTTGAGCCTGGATACTCTGCGCAACCTGGTTGATGACCTTCGCGAAGGCGAACAGGCAGACAAAGTATTCCCAGCGCAGGAAAAGGAGATCGACGAACTGCAGAAATTACTGACCAGCAGCGAAACACTGGTGGCCGAGCTGAGTGCCCGGGCCGATCAGGTAATCGCCGATGATACCCGATCAGCCAGCAATGAAGATGTCGAAGAAATGGAAAATCTGGTGAAGCAATTCATGTCGGACTCGCAAACCATGCTGAGTCGAATCAAAGAACTTGAAAACAATCATTCCGTGACTGAATCCTAGCCGGTTTACGCCAACCAATCACCTCCATAGTGTGGTGCTGAAAACGGAACACCTGTTGGCCTTCGCCTTGCCGTTAAAAGCATCGGGTCGTACTTGAACTTGTGAATCGTGGCGCCGCCAATGCCAGAGCGGCAACGGCTTCAGTTGGCCCGACCCAGAGGGATCGTCATCTCGTCCAGGGTGATTTCACGCACCAGCTCGGGAATGGCCCATTCGATGCCTTCCTCCACCCGAACTCTGTAGTGATACATAGATTGCAGTGCCTGGTGATCTTCGGCACGAAACATCATTTCCCCTTTGGGTGTGTCAAAACGCATACCTTCCATCACACTGATCAGCGCTTCGGTATCCGTGGACCCGGCCTGACGAATGGCCTCAACCGCTGCAATACCTGCGGCCATTCCACCGGCCGCCAAGAAGTCCGGTGGCGTGCCGAAACGGTCGAGGTGTTGCTCAACCAGCCAATCGTTGATTTCGTTGTCAGGGCTTTCGAAATAATAGTAAGTAGCACCCTCAATGCCGACAAAAGGTTTGTAACCCACCATGGCAGACAAAATATTGCCACCGGTTGCAAATCGAATGTCAAACCGCTGCGGGTTCATTGCCTGTATCTTACCCATCGGATCGCCACTACCGACCCAGTGGAAGAAGACAATGCGGTCACCCTGGGACTCACGCAGCGCATCAAAAATACGCTGCCCGGCATCGGTAAAATCGTTGCTGTCGGTCGGTAGGTATTCCTCGTGAACAATATCCGCACCCGTTCGAGTCAGTGCCTCGCGAAAAACGGCAATGCCGTTCCGCCCAAAGGCATTATCCTGTGCGAAGGTGGCAATTTTCACACCGGGGCGCCCGATAGCTACGGCATTGGCCACCGCATCCTGGGATGAATTACGACCGGTTCGAAAAATATAACGATTCCCAGATGTGCCGGTAATGGCATCGGCCACGGCAGGCTCGACCAGCAAAATCTTTTTATAGTCCTCAGCCACGGACAACATGGCCAGAGCAACGCTGGATGAAACCGGACCAATCGCCAGATCGACATTGTCTTCGGCATAGGCTTCTTCGAGTAGCGAGCGACCGATGTCAGGGTCCATTCGAGTGTCTTTTTCGATAACCTCGATCGCCCGGCCATCTATAGCGAACGTGCCCCGGGTAGCGTACAGAATACCCAACATCAGACCATCATGACTTTGTTTGGCATAGGCTTCGAATGGCCCGGTTTTACCATAAACATGAGCAATTCTGATCGGTTCTGCGAGCGCTCCAACACTTAAAAAAAATGGCAGAGCGATGATCGTCCAGCGAGTCAATTTAGATAATTGCATAACACCATCCTTTATATTAATTCTGGCTGCTTTCGTCATGGTGACCGATATTTTCTGTGCTTATAAAACAACAATACAAAGTACCCTGCTCGATCCGGCCTAGGCAATAAAATTTGCAAGGATGACGAAAGATTCTATAAATCAACAAAGGGTGACGTGTCGAGCGTTAGGGATGGTGGCGCATCAACAACCATGTGAGAGTCGTACTTTTGAACCGAAAAAAGCCCGGCACATCAATACATGCATCGGGCTTTTCTGATAGTACGATTAACAATTCCCAACTGCCACGCAGCTTCTATATCAACCGGATATCGAGCCGTTATGCCCTTTGGAATTGAGTGTGAGGACCATGACGGCTCTACTTCTCGACGAACGCTCGCTCAATCACGTATTCGCCAAGGTGTCCGGCACGGGTTTCTTTGAAACCCATTTGATCCAGAATGGCGGTGGTGTCTTTCAGCATAGCCGGGCTGCCACACAGCATGAAGCGGTCATCGTCTTTGTTAGGCGCTGGCAAGCCCAGGTCAGTAAACAGTTTTCCGCTCTGCATCAGATCGGTAAGCCGACCCTCATTATAGAAAGGCTCGCGGGTAACAGTCGGGTAATACAGCAGCTTGTCGCGAATTACATCACCAAAATACTCATGCTCACGCAGTTCCGATTCGATCATGTCCCGGTAGGCCAGTTCAGACACATGACGTACGCCATGCGTGAGTATCACCCGGTCAAACTGCTCATAAATGTCCGGATCTTTAATAATGCTCATAAAGGGTGCAAGGCCGGTCCCTGTCGACAATAGCCACAGATTTTTTCCCGGCAGCAAATGATCAGCAACCAGCGTGCCTGTTGGTTTACGACCGACATAGATCTGATCACCCGGTTTAATATTTTGCAATTGTGAGGTCAGCGGGCCGTCCGGGACCTTTATGCTGAAGAATTCAAGTTCCTCTTCATAATTGGCGCTGGCGATCGAATAGGCGCGTAACAGCGGCCGGCCATTGTCCTGTTCCAGTCCGATCATGGTGAAATAGCCATTTTTGAAGCGGAAACCCGGATCACGACTGGTCTTGAAGCTGAACAGAGTGTCGTTCCAGTGCTGTACGCTGGTGACGGTCTCTATATTCAAATTCGACATATAAACCTCATAAAAAATAATAATATGTTATATAACAGTACTATACTGAGACTGAGTTTATCGGCAAAATGACTATTATCAATATAGTTAATTGGTTTTACCGATATGAAATTCACACTGCGCCAATTGCAGGTATTTCTCGCCACTGCTCACTTTGAGAACATCAGCCGGGCTGCTGCGAGCCTGAGTATGTCCCAGTCCGCCGCATCGGGTTCCCTTAAAGAACTTGAATCGCTGTATTCAATACGTCTATTCGAACGGGCGGGCAAGCGCCTTAAACTCAACGAGCTCGGCAGACAGCTCTGGCCACAGGCGGAAGCGCTGCTGGCCCAAGCTGGGGAACTGGATCAGGCAATCAGCAATCATAAGGATCTTGGCCAACTGAAAGTAGGAGCCACCCTGACCATAGGCAATTACCTGGCCGTGGGCCTGATGGCGCAGTTCAAGGCGCGTCAGGCATCAGCAAGGGTAAAGCTCACCGTCGCCAACACTCAGGCAGTTATTGACCAGGTTCTAAACTTTGAACTGGATTTGGGTATGATCGAGGGAGAAATCAACCACCCGGATCTCGATATTCAGCGCTGGCGCAGCGACGTACTGATTGCTTTTTGCGCGCCGGATCATCCGCTGGCAAGGATAAAAACTCTGACTGATCAACACCTGCTGCAAGCCCACTGGATCGTTCGCGAAGCCGGTTCAGGCACCCGGCAGACCTTTGAGCGTGGCATGCACGGTCTTTGGTCGAGTCTCACTATAGAGTTGGAGCTTGAGCACACTGAAGCGATAAAACGGGCGGTGGAAGCCGGTCTCGGCATCAGTTGTTTGTCTCTGGTATCACTGCAGGAAGCATTCAAACGCGGCACTCTGGTACCGCTCGACATCCCCGGGCGCGATTTCAGCCGGGATTTTTATCTGGTGCTGCATCGCCAGAAATACCGCAGCCCCGGCATTCTGGCGTGGCTGGGGCTGTGCGAGGCCAACACCGCTGAGGCGCGTTAAGCGCCCGAGCGAAGGTTAATGGCGAGCCAGAGTGTACCGATTCAGAGCCGCTCCAGACAGATGGCAGTCCCTTCCCCGCCGCCGATGCATAAGGCCGCCATGCCCTTTTTTCGATCCAGCCGGATCATATTGTGCAGCAGTGTTACCAGTATCCGGGCTCCTGAACACCCCAGAGGGTGACCCAGAGCACAGGCTCCGCCGGTCACGTTGGTAATCTCAGGGCTTAAACCGACTTCCTGCATACCCAGCATGGTCACCATGGCAAAGGCTTCATTGATCTCGGCGACTTCAATATCACTGGCCGACCAGCCTGCCTTGTCCAGTGCGTTGTTCATGGCACCAATCGGTGCACAGGTAAAAGAACTGGGTGACTGGGCATGGCTGGCATAGCTGCGTATCACAGCCAGCGGCTCAAGGCCCAGTTGTTCGGCTTTGCTGCGGCTCATCAGAGTCAGCGCAGCGGCGCCATCACTGATCGAGCTTGAGTTGGCGGCCGTTATGGTGCCGTCTTTGGCAAAGGCCGGGCGCAATTGCGGAATCTTGTCAGGACGAGCCTGGCCGGGTTGTTCGTCGTGCTCGACCCGATTTTCGCCCTGGCGCGTGCTTACCGTTACCGGCACGATTTCTGCCTTGAAGTAGCCCTGCTCGATAGCGGTCTGGGCACGGCTGAGGCTGCGCAACGCAAACTCATCCATCGCTTCGCGGCTGATGCTAAATTCATTGGCGGTGGTCTGTGCATGGGTACCCATCGCATTGCCGTCATAAGCGTCTTCGAGGCCATCGAGAAACATATGGTCATAGACCTTCTGGTGGCCCATGCGGTAGCCAGACCGAGCCTTATCCATCAAATAAGGCGCATTTGTCATCGATTCCATGCCTCCTGCGATAGCAATGTCGATCTGTCCGGCACGAATCTGATCAGCGGCCATCATCACGGTTTTCATGCCCGAACCACAGACCTTGTTGACCGTAGTTGCCGGTACGGAATCGGGTAAACCGCCGCCTATGGCAGCCTGTCGGGCTGGCGCCTGGCCGAGACCCGCTGGCAACACACAGCCCATCAATACTTCCTGAACCTGATCAGGCGTTACGCCGCTTTCACTTAAATTGGCAGCGATAACAGCCGCCCCCAACTGGGTAGCCGACAGACCACTCAGGGCACCCTGAAAGCCGCCCATTGGCGTACGTTTGGCGGCTACGATTACGATATCGGTCGTCATTACTGGAGTCCTCTTATGGTGCAAACGTTCACTACTTGACGAAGGTAGGTGACCGGTCAGATTCGCAAACCACCGTCCACCTCCAAAATACGACCCGAATAGTAATCGTTCGTCAGAATAAAAGTGACTGCCTGAGCGATATTGTCTGGCTGCCCAACCCGGTTCAGGGGTACAGACTGCTTGACACGCTCCAACGCCTCCGGCTTCATGCTGCCAGTCATCTCAGTTTCGATAAAGCCCGGTGCAATGCTGGCGACACGAATACCATAGCGGGCCAGCTCTTTTGCCCAGGTGACGGTCATGGCAGAAACGCCCGCTTTGGCAGCGCTGTAGTTGGTTTGGCCCAGGTTGCCCGCCTGCGAGATCGAGCTGATATTGATGATCACCCCTGCGCTACGTTCAGTCACCATCCAGGCAGCCGCTTCACGCCCACAAAGAAAGACACCGGTGAGGTTGACATCGATCACCGCCTGCCACTGCGCCAGACTCATGGTCTGTACTTCACCGTCCCTTACTTTGACCAGCAGTCCGTCACGCAGAATACCGGCGTTGTTAACCAAACCATCGAGGTGTAGCTGGTCCTGTTTCATCTGCCCGAACAACGCCAGCACCGAGGTTTCATCGGCGACGTTAGCGGTGTAGCCACGAGCACTGAAGCCCTGCGCGTTCAGTTTGGCTGCTGCCTGATCAACCAGCATCCGGTCAATATCGATCAGCGAAACGCTGGCGCCTGCTTGCGCCAGTGAGGTCGCTATTTGCAGGCCCAAACCTCGGCCGCCGCCGGTAATGGCCAGATGTTTGCCTGCCAAAAATTGGGGGGTATCCATCGTTCTATCCTGTTGTAAGGTGGGCGAACTTGTTCAAACTGACTGATTCAGGTCGTTGTCCGCAGCAGCATTAATAAGGGGTGCGCCCGGGATTGGTCGGTAAAAGCGATCAATCAGATTGATCGGTACCGAGATCACACTGGGGTACAACCAGGCTGGTGTTTTATCTTTGTCTATCAGCAGGGCGCGGACGCCTTCGAGGAATTCGCGCTCTGCTGCCGCATGGGCACCGACCATGAGATCCTGATTCAGCACGTCTACCCGACTGGCACCACGCAACCGGCGAAAATGGTGCCAGGTTAACGCCACACTGAGCGAGGAACCGGTTTGCCACTGTCGGCTCGCCTGCCTGAACGGTTCGAAGTCTGACGCATGCAGGTAGGCCATCCAGTCGCTCAGGCTGGGCGCAGGCAGGGCGTCCAGTGCCGATTGCCAGCTGTCACGGTGCTGACTAATGGTTGGGGTGAGTGCCGGTACTTGCCAAGCCGCTAACTCCCCGCCGGTCGCCAGCCAGTCTTTTAGGTCATTGGCTTCTGCTTCACCGATACAAGCATCGGCGTAACCGAGCGCCACAACGTCGTCGGACGTTAAATGTATGCCTGAGCAGCCGATGACCGTTCCGGCACGCCAGTCCGGTTTCTGCAGAAAATGAGCCGCACCGACATCCGGGAATAAACCGATTTGCAATTCAGGCATGGCAAAGCGGGCACTGGCATCAACCAGTGTCAGGTTGCCACCGGCAAATAGACCCCAGCCGCCGCCCATTACCAGACCTCGCCCCCACACCACTATAGGCTTGGGACTGTGTTCAATCTTCGCATCCAGCTGATATTCCGCGGAAAAATAGCGCATCGCCTCGGCGCGTTGAACATCAGCCTCCTGATTGACCACTGTTTGATAGAGCGCCTTGACATCACCACCGGCACAAAACGCCTTGGCGTCGGTGCTCTGCAGCCAGATGGTGGCCACGGTGTCATCGGCAAAAGCATCGGTCAGCGCCTCGTCGAGAGCCTGAATCAGGTTGAGGTTCAACGCATTCAGCGCCTGTGGGCGATGCAGACTGACTACCCTCAGGGAGCCTTGTTGTTCACTATGCAGCGGTACTGCTGGATTCTCGATCATCTGGTTACCTTAACAACTCAGGCCATCAACACGCCATCGTGCATTGGTACGAAGCGCATCTCAAGTTTCCTGGCTGGCAGCCACTCTATCCGGTGACTTGAGGCGTCCAGTAGGCCGGATTATGCGTAGTAAGTGGTCAATATTCACAGATGTCGCCCCGACGGGTTGGAAAAACAGAATTGGCTGGTTAATACTGTGTGCTGGCTGTATTGACTGTGACCGACGCAGACACCGACGCGGCGTTCACTCATTAGACACTAAAACAAAGGAATTACTCATGAAATACGTCACTTGGTTGGGGCTCGCAATAGTGAGCCTGATTGGAACGGCCCAGGCCTGTGAACTGGACCGAAACGTTCGGCTGGCAGGCATGAGCTGGATGTCGAACCTAATGATGGTCGAGATCGAGAGAGCCATTCTGGAAGATGGCTATGGCTGCGATGTCGTCGTTGAGTTCGGTGGTACGGTACCGATGATCGCCGCTGTCGTGCGCGGTGATGTCGACCTTTACAACGAGCTATGGATCGACTCTGCGCCGGAAAATTGGCTCAGCGCGAATGAAGCCGGTGAGGTTGTGTCGCTGGGCGATGTCTACTCTGGCGGCATAGAGGGCTGGTGGATCCCGCGCTATGTTGCGGACGCTAACCCGGGACTGAAATCTGTTTACGATTTGCCCGATTACAAGAATTTGTTCGAAGACCGAGAACAACCCGGCATGGGGCGGATCTATAATTGCCCCGAAGGCTGGGTATGCGGCGCCGTCAACAACAATCTGCTGCAAGCCTTTGGGCTGGCTGACGACTATATTATGTTTTCACCAGGCAGCGGTGCGGGGCTGGACGCAGCGATTTCCTCCTCCTACGCGCGGCAAAAACCCTTTTTGACTTATTACTGGTCGCCAACTGCCATTCTAGGCAAATACGACATGGTCGAACTCGAAATGCCCGCTTACACGCCCGAAGGCCACCAATGCAATATGGACCCTGAGTGCCAGTCTCCGGTAGCTGGCGCATACCCGAAAGCGAGTATTCAAAAAACCATTCCTACCGCCTTGCAATCGGACGCGCCTGAAATCGCAGCATTTTTCGCAGAAATCAACGTTCCGACTGATCAAGTCAACGCACTGCTGGCCTGGGCTGACGAAGAAAACGCGGAGCCTGCTCAGTTGGCCGAGTACTTTTTGGCCAATTACGAATCACTCTGGACCCAATGGGTACCGGCAGACGTTGCTGAAAAAGTGAAAGCCGCGCGATAATTGCGCGCCACGCAGCGGCCCGTCCAGTGGATGGCCGCTCACTTCTCTACCCGCTGTAACCAAAGGACGCTTTAGTGGCCTTCCCCGACATTCTTGATGCACGCGCCCTGCGCCAGGGTATCGATGGTTTTGTCGATCAATTGGTGATTGACTACGCTGATTCATTGGAGCGACTGAGCCAGCCTCTGCTGGATTTTCTGGTCTTTGTCGAGCAACTACTGCGTAATTCACCCTGGTACCTGGTGATAGCAGTTCTGGCGACGATCGCATGGTATGGCAGCCGACGCTGGACGCTGTCAGCAGGCGTCATTCTGTTGATGCTCTTTATTGGTGTCATTGGTCAGTGGGATCGCGGCATGCAAACCCTGGCACTGATGATTGTCTCACTGGTCATGTGTCTGACTATTGGTATACCAGCTGGTGTCCTGATGTCACTGTCGGAGCGATTTCGCAAGGTGCTCTTGCCGATCCTTGATGTCATGCAGACCATGCCCAGCTTTGTCTACCTGATTCCCGTTGTAATGCTGTTTGGCCTGGGCAAAGTACCGGCGCTGATCGCCACGGTTGTCTATGCCGTGCCACCGCTGATTCGCCTGACCGACCTGGGTATCCGCCTGGTTGACCATTCGATCATGGAAGCCGCTACGGCTTTTGGTGCCACCAAACGCCAAAAACTATTGGGCGTCCAACTGCCACTGGCACTGCCCAATATTATGGCGGGTATTAACCAGACCACGATGATGGCACTGTCAATGGTGGTGGTGGCTTCGATGATTGGGGCACGGGGCCTGGGCCAGGAAGTGCTGGCTGGCATTAACCGCCTGGAAGTCGGTCGCGGCTTGCTGGCAGGGTTGGCCATTGTTGCCCTGGCTATCATGTTTGACCGTGTTACCCAGGCTTATGGCAAACGGCTGCAATACCCAAAGCAGGGAGATAAATAATGGCCAAGATTGAAATATCGGGCATCTACAAAATCTTTGGGCCGAACCCGAAACGCTATCTTGATGCTGTTAAAAAAGGGGTGTCAAAAGACAACCTGCTCGCTGAAAACGGCCATACCCTGGGTTTACAAGACGTCAACCTGTCGGTTGAGGAGGGTGAACTGTTCGTTATTATGGGACTGTCCGGTTCCGGGAAATCCACATTAATCCGGCATATCAATCGACTGATTGACCCGACGGCTGGCGTTATTCGCATTGACGGTGAAAACGTATTGAATTTGCGTCAGGACGAGCTGATTCAATTGCGCCGTCACAAGATGTCAATGGTATTTCAACGTTTCGCCCTGTTCCCCCATAAAACCGTTCTCGATAACGTCGCTTATGGGTTGACCGTACAGGGCATCGACAGAAAAAACGCCCGCGTCATAGCCAGTGACTGGCTGGAACAAGTCGGCTTGCAGGGCTTTGGTGATCAGCATCCACATAAATTGTCAGGTGGAATGCAACAGCGCGTTGGTTTGGCCCGGGCGCTGGCGACCAACCCGGACATTCTATTAATGGATGAAGCCTTTTCGGCACTGGACCCGCTGATCCGAAAAGAAATGCAGGACCTGCTGATGAAACTTCAACAGAAACTGCATAAGACCATTGTCTTCATCACTCACGATCTTGATGAAGCGCTGCGGCTGGGCAATCGCATTGCCATTCTCAAAGATGGCGCGCTGGTGCAACAAGGCGACCCTAAGACCATCTTGCTGAAACCTCAGACTGATTACGTCGCTGACTTTGTCAAAGACGTGAATCGGGGTAAGGTGCTCAATGCCCGTCACGTCATGAGCAGGCCTGTGGCAACACTGAGTACGAACACGACGGTGGCTAAAGCCCGGGAATGGATGATGCGCCATGGGTATGATTACGCCACGGTTCTGGATAACACCTACCTGAAAGGCATTGTCACCCTGAATGACTTGCAGTCAGCGCCGGAAGAAACCATTGGTGAACGAGTATCTCCGGTGACCAGCGTGCTGGAATCGGCAGAGCTGGAAAGTCTGTTTCCACAGATGATTGGTGACACATCACCGGTGGCGGTCACAACAGATGAAGGCGAGTTTCTGGGCTGGGTATCGCGCAGCAAAGTGGTCAAGCTGGTCACACCGGCGCAAGCGTTCAGGGCAAACGAAACGCAGCGGGACATCGCGTGATAAGCCTTTTCCAAAACACGCAAAACAAACATTGTGATTTTTACTTTTCTTACGAAAAATAGAATTTATCGGCCCGGTTTAGGCAGACCAAACATGGACGTCAGTCTTGCAGCCATTTATACATGACAAAAGAATCGATGTATCCATGCTCGGGATGTTTGAAGGCGCGTGACAATACACCCACTTTGCGAAAGTCGAGTTTTTCCCAGAGTGTAATCGCGACGCGGTTGGTCGACACCACCGCGTTGAATTGCATCGCTTTATAACCCAGAGCCACCGCGCGCTGCTGGGAATGCTCGCACATCATACGAGCCAGCCCCTGGCCACGCGCCGATAGACTGACCATATAACCGCAATTGCACACATGAGCACCCGGCCCGGCCGCATTGGGCTTTAGGTAATAAATGGCTTTAATCTTGCCTTCCTGCTCAACAACCCAGGACTCATGTGGCGCCTCTACCCAGTCTTCAATACCCTGATCAAGGGTCATGCCCGGATCGAGCGAATAGGTTTCGCGGCGCTGCAGTATTTTTGAAAACACAGGCCAGAATGCTTTGAAATCTTCTTCCTGCATGGGTCGTAGTACGCTCATGACGATGCACCTTCACCAACTTGGGTATCCAGTTGAGTCCGCCATAGACTCGCATAAACACCGTCGGCCGCCAACAGCCTTGTGTGCGTGCCGCTCTCCACGACCTGACCATCGCGCATAACGACGATTACATCGGCATCAATAACCGTAGACAGGCGGTGGGCAATCACAATACTGGTGCGGTTACGCGAGACTTCGTTCATGGCGGCCAGAATGGCTTGTTCGGCGTGCGAATCGAGCGCTGAGGTAGCCTCATCGAATACCAGAATCGGCGGATTTTTAAGCAACACCCGAGCGATGGCAATGCGCTGTTTTTCACCACCGGACACTTTGAGACCGCGCTCGCCAACGCGAGTGTGCTCGCGATCTGGCAAGCTGTTGACGAAACTGTCCAGATGCGCCATCCGGATCGCGTCCCAGACGGCTTCATCGGGCGCGTCAGGTTTGCCATATCGAACATTGTTAAACAATGAATCATTGAACAACACCGTATCCTGAGGCACAACACCAATCGCCTGGCGCACACTGTGTTGGGTGACTGAACGAATAGACTGGCCATCGATGCGTATATCACCGGCATTCGGGTCATAAAACCGGAACAGCAACCGCCCAACGGTAGACTTTCCCGCGCCACTGTTGCCAACCAGGGCGACTTTCTGACCCGCTTCGATGCGCAATGAGAAATTACTCAGAATGGTACGCTCGGGATGATAACCAAACGTAAGGCCGTCGAACTCGATGAGCCCTTCGGTTACCTCCAGCTCCGGAGCAGCCGGTTGGTCGACGACCGTGGCCTTTCGTTTCAGCAAACTAAACAGCTTTTCAATGTCTGTTAATGCACGTCTGATCTCTCGATACACAAAGCCCAGGAAATTCAGTGGAATAAACAGCTGGATAACATAGGCATTGACCATCACCAGGTCACCGAGGGTGATAACACCGTTTACAACATCCCGAGCCGCCAACCACATCATCAGGGTCAGCGAGGCTGAGATAATCAGTGCCTGGCCGGTATTGAGCATCAGCAGCGACATCCGGTTTTTCAGCCGGGCATCTTCCCATTGCTCCAGATTGTGGTCGTAATGCTTGGCTTCCCAGGCTTCATTGCCAAAATACTTTACGGTTTCATAGTTGAGCAGCGAATCGATCGCCCGTGTATTGGTCTGGCTGTCTAGCGTATTGGCCTCACGGACGAATCGATTTCGCCATTCGGTGGTCAACACAGTGAACAGCACAAAGATGACCACTGCAAACAGAGTGATCAGTGCGAACCAGACATTAAAATTAATAATCAGAATCGCTGCGACCAGAGACAGCTCAAGCACGGTAGGCACGATGTTGAAAACCAGAAATCGCAACAGCAAATGAATGCCGCTGGTGCCGCGTTCAATGTCCCGGCTCAGACCGCCGGTTTGCCGGCTGAGATGGTAGTCAAGCTCAAGCTTGTGCAAATGTTCGAACACTTCCAACGAAGCCAGGCGCATGGCCCTTTCGCTGACACGTGAAAAAATAGCGTCTCGAAGTTCGCCAAAAGCCACAGACGTAAAACGGAAAAAACCGTAAGCCAGCAGGAATGCCAATGGCACAGCGACCACCTGTGCCTGCTGCGAATCCAGACCGTCAACAATGTGTTTCAATGCCCACGGCATTGCCACAGCGACCCCTTTGGCGGCCACCAGAAACACCAATGCGATGGAAACGCGGACACGATAAGCCCATAAATAGGGCCATATCGACCGAACAATAAAGCCAAGATCAAGATCTGAAACCGACTTGGGTGGCGCTTCACTTTGGCGCCCCTGTGATTTGCTTGAAGACATCCAATTCATTTCCTGTTGGCATAGACGCCCTGATTTGGCGATCGCCGTCGTTATAGACTGTCATGGAGTAGCGTTGATATCCACTGAGGCTCCTTAGCCATCGACGTCATCGTCTTCGACCAGCTCAGTGGTGACCGTCTCGGTGCAAACAACACAGTGCCCTTCGATGAACAGACGGTCATTGAGCAGAAATTCGACCGGATCCGACATACCCAGGTCAACCTGCTCGCAACGATTACACCAGGTATTGTGCAAGAAGGCCTGCTGCTCGACCGGATCCCGGTCATAAAAATTACGGTGCTGACGGTCATCATTCATCGGTTGGTTTACCTGTGCGACAAAAGCGTAAGTATAGGGGATCCACCCCCTCAGTGTCCTGTGCCTGAGGCTTTGTGACCGGTATACTGACCGCATTCATTTCTGACGGATACGAGCACGATGCATTTACCGGTTTTTTTGGCTTTTGAAGTCACCGACGAAGATCAGGGGTATCCCTATGCGGTTGCCTGGAGCCTGAACAACGGTCAATACAAAAGCGTATTGCTAAAGCCCGAGGATGCCTGGCTGATCGACTGGGACAGTGGCCAGAACGCCGCTGGTGCCCCGCCACTCCAAGACCTGCTGGACCGCGGTGAGACGGTACTCGATGTCATTAAGGAATGGGCAGAAGACTTCCACAGCGGCGAGGTTCATTGTGAAGACCCGGCGCTAGCCGAATACTGCCTGGATATGATGTATGACGCCTACGACAAAGAGGTTGCGGTCGAAATAGTACCGGTCAGCGAAATCTTTGATGATATAGATGCAATGGATCTGGATGATCAGCGTCGCTGGATCATGGACACAGAGGGTCTGATGGCCGTTCAGGCCGAAGACAACGTTCGTACCTTCATCCACCTTTACGCTCAGGTCCATGGGATAGAACAAGAGCAAGACCTGGGTGATGAGGATGACTCCGAGGATTCGAGCGGTCACGACCCGGAAGAGGAACAGACGTAGGAAGACCGCCCTGACGTGGACTTCAAACGCTGCCGGGATCAGACTATACCAGTCAACGTTACAAGCCGAGTTCAGACTTGATAAAAGGAATGGTCAGCCGCCTTTGCTGGGCCAAGGACCCGTGATCCAGGCGTTCAAAGGCATCGACCAGTGATGACATTGAACGTGCCGCCCGGTTTATCAAAAAAGCAGCCACATCAGTCTCCATCGTCAACCCGCGTCGCCTCGCTTTCCAGATCAGCCAGTCGGTTTTCTGTGCATCGGTTAAGGGTCGAAAATGAAAGGTCAGCCCCCAACTCAGCCGCGACGCCAGATCAGGCAATACTACCGACGGGCTTAGCGGACTGGTATGACTGGTCACCAACAGGACGCGCCCACTGTCACGAAGGCGGTTGAACAGATGAAACAGTGCTTCTTCCCAGTCGGCGTGCCCGGCCACAGTGTCGATATCATCCAGCGCCAGTACATCTACCTGATCCAGACCGTCCAGCGCCTCCGGGCCAAAATCAACGCAGTCTGCCAGTGGCAAATAAACGGTTTCCAGCCCCTGGGTCTGCAGATCATGCACGCAGGACTGCAGCAGGTGGGTCAGCCCCGAACCGCCAGCCCCCCAGAGGTAGATAAGGGATTCGTCCAGTCGCGCCAGTGCGTGACGCAACGCGCCCAGAGTCTGGGCGTTGTCACCCGGCAAATAGTCATCGAAAACGGCATCTTCCCGAAAGGTGACACCCAGAGGCAATTGTTTTACGGCCACTGAACAACTCCCCGTTGCCGGCAGGCCTGACCTGATCGTCCAGACCGCTTCACGATAAAATGTTGCCTGGCAAATGACATCGAGGCCTCACTGCCACAGATACACCAGCTCGTTATCCAGCTGAGTTTCAAGAGTCGCCTCCTCGACTGGCGTAATGCGCTGATCAAGAGCCAGCACGTCACGCAATTGATTGCGATCGCCGCTAATTTCCAGATCAAATTGAATGGATTGCTGATCCACCTGGCGCAAAGTGACACCGGTCACCAGGTTCAACGTCTCCAGATATCGCTCGACCTGGGCCAAAGCGGCCAGACTGTCTACGTTGTTAACCCGTAACGATAGTTGGCCAGCCATGGCAGGGTCCAGCAAAACGGCATACTGATCGGCAATTCGGTCAGCGAGCTGATCGGCCAAAGCCTGCATCAGTGCTTCTTCGGTCGCCCCGGTCACCTGCAGCCGTTCCCGGTTATCACGCATCAGAAACACCATGTCAGCCTGGTATCCATCGGCCTGTTCAATCAGTCGACCCAAAGCGATGGCATCGCTCGGATAACGTTCGGACGCGATCTCGATGTCTGCGGTAAACAAACCATAGACATCGGTAAAGGACACGTTAAGCGTATCAGCAAGATCCATAATAGGCAGCAAAACCGGCAAACCACGAGCCGCTATTCTGTCGTTCAATGCAACGGCCAGAGCATGATTATCGCCATCGGTCAGTATTCGCTCGCGGCCCTCTAAGCGATCGCCCAACCAAAGTAAGACTTCAGGACGACGAGTGCCCCACACCGGCAAGCGATTACTCACCAGCCACTGCTCTATTGCTAGCTGGTCAAACTGCATCACCATTCGCTTGGTGGGTACTGATTCGCCCAGAACATTGGTTAACATCGCATCGCTGCGGTCGAACCGGAACGTCGATAAATAGTCGCTGGCATTACGCAGTAACGGCTGGGCCCGGTCAAGACTGGCGGCGCCAGCATCGCCCGTGGCCCGCACCAGCACACGACTCAATGCCTGAGCAACCGCTGTATCCTGGTCCCGGGTCGATGCATTCTGCACAAGAATGGCCGAATCGGCATAGACGTCGACCGTTCGTGCCGCCCAGGATGAGGGTATTGACAGCAACAACAGACAAAAGAAGGTAACAGTTCGAAACAGCATAGGCCCGGAATCTGATTGAGTAATGGGCCTCTATTGTGACAGAGGCTGCTTTGAAAATCAGGTCGATCAATCGAGAATATTGTGCAAAACAGCGACCACTTCATGAACGAAAAGACCAGGGAGCCTCTTGTCTAATTCCACCAGTGTGAATTATTCAGAGGCTCCCTTACTGCTTCCCGGCGAGCGTCCTGATACAATTTGCTCGCCCAAGAGGGCTGTGGCCATGGTTCCATGCGGTATCGCATCCTGTCATGGCCAGACCCCTCTTTAACCGTGAATTGTTCGCTATGGAGCCTGTGATGACAGACGCGCCCAAACCCCTGAGTTACAAAGATGCCGGTGTTGATATCAACGCGGGTAATGAACTGGTCGAACGCATCAAGGGGACGGTCAAAAAAACGCGGCGACCTGAAGTCATGGGGGGTCTCGGCGGCTTTGGCGCCCTGTGCCGCATCCCCAGCCATTATAAAAGGCCGATTCTGGTATCTGGTACGGACGGTGTCGGCACCAAACTCAAACTGGCTATCGAACTGGGACGTCACGACACCATCGGCATAGATCTGGTTGCCATGTGTGTCAATGACCTCATTGTCTGTGGCGCTGAGCCGCTGTTTTTCCTCGACTACTACGCCACTGGAAAACTGTCGGTCGATATCGCAGTCCAAGTGGTCAGCGGCATCGGTGAAGGCTGCTTGCAGGCCAATTGCTCTCTGGTCGGCGGTGAAACGGCCGAAATGCCGGGTATGTATCAGGGCAACGACTATGACCTGGCTGGTTTTTGCACCGGGGTCGTAGAGGAAGACAACATCATCGACGGTACCCGGGTCCGCGCTGGCGACAGTGTCATTGGCCTGCCTTCTTCCGGCCCTCACTCCAATGGCTACTCATTAATCCGGAAAGTCATCGAGAAGTCGGACGCAGATCTGCAACAACCCATGGGCGATGTTACCCTGGCCGATGCACTGATGGCACCAACTCGCATCTATGTAAAAGCGGTACTGCGCTTGCTCGCCAACCAGTCCGTGCATGCAATATCGCATATTACCGGTGGGGGTTTTTACGAAAACCTGCCCAGAGTGGTACCCGAGACACTGGCCATTCGTCTGAATGCTAACGCCTGGACCATGCCTCCCGTTTTCGAGTGGATAAAAACAGCAGGCAACATCGATGCTCATGAAATGTATCGCACCTTCAATTGCGGTATCGGCCTGGTTTTGGTAGTTCCCGCCAAAGAGCAGGAAGACGTGCTCAGTCAGCTGAAAGCCAGTGGTGAAAACCCGATCGTCATGGGTCAGGTTGAACAGCGCAGTAGCGATGCTGTCATCATCGACGGAGTTTAAGCCGGATGCGCATCGTGGTATTAATCAGTGGCGGCGGCTCCAATCTGCAATCGCTGCTGGTCCGGTATCATCACAGCAAGTCTGCTAGCGGGCATCAGGATGCAAGTCACTGCGAAGGTAGAGGTTCTGATGCACTGTACCCCGATGGACAAATTGTGGCGGTTATCTCAAACCGGCCTGACGCCTTTGGTCTGTCAAGAGCACGTCAGGCTGGCGTAAAGGCACTAACCCTTGATCACATGGGCTTTGCTGATCGCGCTGCCTTTGATCAGGCACTGGCCGGGATGATCGAAGCGCTGCAACCTGACCTCGTGGTTCTGGCCGGGTTCATGAGAATATTGACAGACACTTTCGTGCAACGCTTTGCGGGACGCATGATCAACATTCATCCCTCACTGCTGCCAAAATACCCTGGCCTTAATACGCACCAGCGAGCGCTGGAGGCCGGTGATGCACAAGCAGGAGCAACGGTGCATTTTGTAACCGCCGAGCTCGACGGCGGGCCAGCGATTGCGCAGCTAGCTATACCCATTAACCACAACGACACGGCTGATAGCCTGGCCCGGAAAGTATTAGTACAAGAGCACAAGCTTTACCCACTGGTGGTCGAATGGTTTGTAAAGGGGCGCATAAAACTCGAAGACAACCTGGCCGTACTGGATGGCATCCCTCTTCCCAAAAGCGGATGTCTGCTGGATACTGCATCGCTATGAAACAACTACTAAGCATTCTCGCATTCTGCACCATGACATTCACTGCCTTAGCCAGCAACATGACGCCTTTCACCGCCGAAATGGAAGCTATTCGCCATGGTGCCATTAATATTAAGGCACATGGCACTCTGCAGCTTCGTAACACCGGGGAAAACCAGTGGCATTATCGCCTCAGTACCAGCGGGCGCACCCTGTCGCTGCGCGAAGAAATCTGGTTGAGCGTCGTCAATGACCAGATTCTACCGAGTCGCTATGAATTTGAGAGCAAGGTTTTATGGATCAAGACGACCAAGTCACTGCGTTTTGATCATGACCGTAAACGCGTCACCGGCCGCGTTGAAAAGGAACGAATTGACGAGGCGTTCACCAGCCCTATCTATGACGCCATAGGTTTTCAACTTGCCTTGCAACAAGCCCTAGCTCGTGGTGAAGAAACGATTACCCTTAACGTATTGCGGCATAAGCGACCGGATAACATGTCGTTCAAAGTGATTGGTGAAGAAATGCTCAGGCTGCCCCAGGGCCAGGTATACACCTGGATTATCGAGCAAACTGAACCGGTCAGCCGCAATGAACGCAAGCTGATCTGGGTTGCACCAGAATTGAACTTCACACCCATGCGATTCGGACGCTATGAAGATGGCGATCTGAAAGAAGAGATAAAAGTGTTGTCACTGACACTTGATGGCCAGCCTGTCGATTTCAATCGTTAATAGGCTTGGCAGCACGAGCCCATCGGGAATACGCTAAACTGCAGCAATACTCATCACAGCTCCATTCAACGACCGCCACCGGGAGTCGAACACAGAATGAAAGTCGCCGTATTCAGCAGCAAACCTTACGATATTCGCTTTTTCAATAGCGCTATACAGTCAGATCATCAGTTTACCTTCTTCGAACCGCACCTGAACGCTCAAACGGCAGCCCTGAGCCAGGGTCACGATGCAGTGTGCTGTTTCGTCAATGACAGTGTCGACCGGGAAACCCTTGAACAACTGAACAAAGCGGGCATATCTCTGGTTGCATTGCGCTGTGCTGGCTTCAACAACGTTGATTTGCCAGCCGCTATTGAACTTGGCATTACCGTGGCACGCGTTCCTGAGTATTCGCCCTTTGCCGTTGCTGAACATGCTGTTGCGCTGATACTCGGCCTGAATCGAAACTCCCACCGAGCGTACAATCGAGTAAGGGAAAACGACTACAGCCTGCATGGCCTGCTCGGTTTTGACGTGCATGGCAAAACAGTTGGCGTGGTCGGGACCGGTAAAATTGGCCAAGCGTTTATCCGCATCATGCGCGGCTTTGGGTGCCGGGTTATCTGCTACGACCCCTATCCCAGTGAGAGCACGACCCAGGCCGGAGGTGAATACGTCGAGCTGGAAACCTTATGGGCGCACAGTGATATTATTTCACTGCATTGCCCACTAATGCAGGCAACGCGTCATTTAATCAACAGCAAGACACTGGCCAGCATGAAGCATGGCGTCATGGTGATAAACACCAGCCGGGGTGCACTGATCAATACCAGCGATGTCATTACTGCCCTTAAAACCGGCGACGTCGGTTATCTGGGCCTGGATGTATACGAGGAAGAAGCGGACCTGTTCTTTGAAGATAACTCCGACGACATTCTCAGAGATGATGTCTTTGCCCGTCTATTGACCTTCCGCAATGTGCTGATAACCGGGCATCAGGCTTTTTTCACCAAAGAAGCACTCGAAGCCATTACCGCTGTGACGCTCACTAACCTGACAGCGTTCGAGCAAAATGACATGGCAGCTCTGCATCAGGTATTGCCACCCGAGTGAGCAACACGTCAGATAACCCTAACAGGTTGTTGAAAAAGGCGTCCTGCCTTTTCCAAAACACGAAAAACAAAAATTACGATTTTTACTTTTCTCACAAAATCAATGACTTAGGCGTCATTGATTTTGCCGGTATATCCATATACCGGTAGCAGGCCGCCGAAATTCTGAGAATTTCAACAGCCTGCTAACAGGTCACACTCAATTTTCAGGTATAAAAAAACCCGCCATCAGGCGGGTCTTTTTTGATCGATTCAGTCTTAAGCCAACTTGGCTTTAGCCTGTTCGGTCAGTGCCGTAAAAGCGACCTTGTCGTTAACCGCCAGATCCGCCAGGATCTTACGATCAATTTCAATAGACGCTTGTTTCAGACCGTTGATGAATTTGCTGTAAGACAGGCCATTCACCCGAGCTGCTGCGTTGATACGCGCGATCCACAATGCACGAAACTGGCGCTTACGCTGACGACGGTCACGGTAGGCGTATTGGCCTGCCTTGATAACCGCTTGTTTGGCAACCCGGAATACCCGTGAACGAGCACCGTAGTAACCTTTAGCCAGATCCAGTACTTTTTTGTGACGACGACGGGCAACTACACCGCGTTTAACACGTGCCATATTACTTTCCTCTTAATCCTGTTTTTCTGCCTGTTTTTTATAAAAAGCCATAAAAAGCTATAAAAAGACAGAACCTTAAACGTAGGGCAGCATGCGCTTGATCAAACCAACATCGGACTCAGCAATTAGCTGGGTGCCGCGCAGATGACGCTTACGCTTGGTGCTCTTCTTGGTCAGGATGTGGCTGCGGAAAGACTGCTTGTGCTTAAACCCGTTTGCCGTCTTCTTGAAACGCTTTGCAGCGCCTGAATTGCTTTTGATCTTAGGCATTTTCAATCTCCCGATCTACTTCCAATAACCGTGTCGCATCCCTGGTGATGCCAGGTAACCCAAACATCAGGAGCTAACGGTTGCCATGTCGCCCGGTGGTGGTAACCACCCCGAACCCCGGGGCTTGGCTGTTTTGCAAGGCGTTCACCTGCCAAAACGACCAAACCATAAACATACGGCGATCACAGACCGCCGCCGTGCGGCAGGATACCAGACCCTGCCGGAATAACCAGTCTGAACAACGGGTTATTGCCGAAACAGGTCACTTCTTCTTGGTGGGAGCCATGACCATCGTCAACTGACGGCCTTCCATCTTGGGGCGTTGCTCCACGGTTGCCATATCTTCAAGATCTTTCGCGACCCGCGCCAGCAATTCCATACCCAACTCCTGGTGAGCCATTTCGCGACCCCGAAACCGCAAGGTAACCTTGGTTTTGTCACCATGCTCCAGAAAGCGAGTCAGATTACGCAGCTTGACGTTATAGTCTCCTATATCGGTGTTCGGCCGGAATTTGACTTCTTTGACTTGCACCTGAACCTGATTCTTTTTGGCAACTGCCTTGGCTTTTTTCTCTTCATAGAGCTTTTTACCAAGATCCATGATCTTACAGACCACAGGATCGCCATTTGATATCTGAACCAGCTCAAGGCCTTCCTGTTCTGCTTTTTGCAGAGCCTCTTGCAAAGGAACCACTCCGATTTGCTCACCGCCGGAACCGATCAGACGGACTTCGTCCGCCTTTATCTGCTCGTTCACGACATGACGGTTAGCCGCCGCTTTTGCACCTTTCGCGTTGCGTTTTATAACTCACTCTCCATTTCTACCAGACGGCCTTTTCGGGCGATATCCGCGCTCAGCATCTCGATGAAAGCGTCAACAGACATGACACCAAGATCTTTGCCCTCTCGGGTGCGGACCGCTACGGCCTCGTTTTCGACTTCCTTATCACCAATAACCAGTAAGTAAGGAACTCGTTGAATAGTATGCTCGCGGATTTTAAAGCCGATCTTCTCATTTCTCAAGTCGGCTTTGGTTCTAAATCCCTTGGAAAGCAACTGATTTTGCACTTTTTGTACGAAACCAGCCTGCGCATCGGTGATGTTGCACACCATCGCCTGAACCGGAGCAAGCCATGGCGGCATCGCTCCGGCATGCTGCTCAATCAGAATACCGATAAAGCGCTCAAAGCTGCCCAGGGTCGCGCGATGCAACATAACCGGGGTCTGCCGGTCACCATGTTCATCTACGTATTGCGCATCCAGGCGTCCTGGCATGGAAAAATCTACCTGTATGGTACCACACTGCCACATCCGACCGAGACTGTCTTTTAAGGTGAACTCGACTTTGGGACCATAGAAGGCACCCTCGCCCGGCAACAGCGACCATTCTTTGCCATAGGCATCCAGTGCCGATGCCAAAGCTTGCTCGGCGCGGTCCCAGTCCTCATCCTTGCCTACCCGCTTTTCCGGACGGGTCGACAACTTCAGGATCACTTCGTCGAAGCCAAAGTCATAATAGACTTCATTTAACATCTCGATAAATAGCGCGACTTCAGGCTGAATCTGAGATTCGGTACAGAAAATATGTCCGTCGTCCTGGGTAAAGCCGCGCACCCGCATAATCCCATGCAGCGCACCCGACGCTTCATTGCGATGGCAACTGCCGAACTCGGCCAGTCGTAATGGCAAATCGCGGTAGCTTTTCAGGCCCTGATTAAATACCTGCACATGACAGGGGCAGTTCATCGGCTTGACGGCGTTGTCGCGTGCTTCGCTGTGGGTGGTGAACATGTCGTCACCAAACTTGTCCCAATGACCTGATTTCTCCCATAAAGTGCGGTCAACAATCTGCGGGGTACGGATTTCCTGATAACCATGTTCACGTTGCTTATGGCGCATGTATTGCTCGATCACCTGATACAGTGTCCAGCCATTGGCATGCCAGAAAACCATGCCCGGTGCTTCTTCCTGGAGGTGAAACAGATCCAGCTTTTTGCCGATTTTACGGTGATCACGTTTGGCGGCTTCTTCCAGAAAATGCAGGTGTGCCTTCAGTTGTTTCTTGTCTGCCCAGGCGGTGCCATAAATACGTTGCAACTGGGCGTTATTGCTATCGCCACGCCAGTAAGCACCCGACACTCGCATCAGTTTAAAGTGATGACAGAATTTCATGTTCGGCACGTGCGGTCCCCGGCACATGTCGATGTATTCCTGGTGATGGTACAAACCTGGCCGGTCATCCCGGGACACATTGTGTTCCAGTATTTCCACCTTGTATGGTTCGTTACGCGCCTTAAACGCATCCATCGCTTCCTGCCAGCTTACCTTGTGACGCACCACCTCATAGTTGGTTTTGGCCAACTCCAACATACGCTTTTCCAGAGCGGCAAGGTCTTCCTCGGTCAGGCGATGCTCCATTTCCACATCGTAATAGAAGCCATTTTCAATGGTCGGACCAATCGCCATATGGGCATCTGGCCAGAGTTGCTTCAACGCATGACCCAGCAAATGAGCAGAAGAGTGGCGAATAATTTCCAGGCCGTCTTCGTCTTTCGCCGTTATAATTTCGACGGCCGCGTCATTGCTGACGACATCGACCAGATCAACCCGAGCTCCGTCGATTCGGCCAGCAAGGGCGCTTTTCGCCAGACCGGGGCCAATATCTTCAGCGATTTGCAAAATACTGACGGGCTGATCAAATGAACGTTTGGAACCGTCCGGGAGGGTAATGACAGGCATTGCTGAGCTCCTTCAGTGGTGACCCCTACCATGGGCCACGTGTTGGATGTCGGTAACCTCTTCATGAGGGTGAGGACAAGACATATACGATTCGCTGATGACAGACACAACGTTCAGGCCTACCCCTACCAAGGGACCGTTCCTGAACGAGCGGCACGCGCCGCCTCTGTCAACAAAGCAAAGGCAGTTTACCGGAAAGTACAGGATGGGCAACCACCTGTTTGTTGCTGAATACCGCGATGGCTCTGAACAAATAAAGGCAAACACGACCTGTCTACTGACCGGGTCTCAATGGTTCAACTCAGCCACCGCAAGCTGACCGGTCTGAACCTGCCACTGCGACCAGTAGGCTCCCTGTTTTGCCAACAGCTGCGCATGGGTGCCCTGCTCGACAATTCGGCCCCGACTCAGCACCACAATGAGATCGGCATGAACAATCGTTGATAACCGATGAGCAATCATGATGACCGTGCGATCCTGAGAAATATGCGCCAGGGATCGCTGTATGGCGGCTTCGGTTTCGTTGTCGACGGCGCTGGTCGCTTCGTCCAGAACCAGCACCGCGGGGTCTTTTAACAAGGCTCGGGCCAGAGACAATCGCTGACGTTGCCCACCCGACAGTTTAACACCACGTTCACCCACCTGCGTGTCGAGCTGCCCAGGCAAGCGTTCAACGAACTCCAGCGCTTCGGCCATTTTCGCCGCCGCCCAAATGTCGTTGCGACTGGCATCAGGCCGGGCATAGGCAATGTTATCGGCAATGGTGCCATCGAACAAAAACACGTCCTGACTGACAAGGCCAATGTGTGTGCGCAACTCTCGCAGTGATACCTGATCAATGGCAATACCATCCAATTCAATGCTGCCTTGCTGTGGCTGATAAAACCGCAGCAGCAATTTCATCAGAGTCGACTTGCCCGAGCCCGTTGTTCCTACCAATGCCAACGACTTGCCTGCCGGCACCTCTATACTGATATCGTGGACACCGGCTCCACTGCTGCTATATTCAAATGACACCCGGTCAAACCGAACCTGACCTCGCATTGGTAGCTCAAAACGCCGACTGCCGTCGTCCGCAACCGTTATCGGTGTATGTACCAGCATCAGTATTCTGCGGGTACTGGCCATGGCACGTTCAAACAAGTCAATGGTTTGTGCCAGCTCGGTCAACGGCCACAGTAAACGCTGGGTCAGAAACACCAGCACGCCATAGGCCCCGATACCCAAGGTCCCATTCAATGCCTGAAAACCGCCAACGACAAAGGTAAACAGGAATCCGGTCAGAATCGCCATCCGAATCACCGGTATAAACGCCGAGCTAATGGCAATAGCACGTCGATTTGCCTGCGCATAGGCTTCGCTGTCTGCCCGAACCTGCCGCGCCTCACGGTCCTCTGCGGTAAAGGATTTAATAGTCGCTATACCGCCAATGTTATTGCTTAATCGCGTGGCCAGCACGCCTACTCTTTCGCGCACGTCGGCGTACAAGGGCATCGCCTTTTTCTGAAAGAAAAAGGCGCCCCAGATAATCAATGGTATCGGGGTAAAGGCAAGAAAGGCGATAAGCGGTGACAGAATAAAAAACACCCCGCCAACTGCAACCACAGTGACCAACACCTGAATCAGATCATTGGCACCACCATCCAGAAAACGCTCCAGCTGATTAACATCGTCATTCAATATGGAAATCAACTGACCACTGCTGCGCGATTCAAAAAAGCTCATGTCCTGTTTTTGAATGTGCTCATAGGCGTCCTGGCGCAAATCTGATTGCAGTTGCTGCGCCAGATTGCGCCATAGAATCATGTAGAGATATTCGAACAGGGACTCCCCCACCCAAATCACAAAGGTCAGGATTGCCAGCGCAATGATTTGAGACTGAGGCGTCGCCAGCCCCAGCCGAGCGACAAAACTTGCCTCCTGATTCACCACGACATCAATGGCGATACCAATAAGAATTTCCGGGGCTATATCAAAGAGCTTGTTCAGCGCCGAGCAAATGGTCGCTGCAATAATGCGCCGACGATATCCCCGTGCGTATTTCAACAATCGGATCAGTGACTGATAACTGTTGGCAGGTGCAATAAATGTCATGACAATTTTTGTCCATAGGCTTAAGGAGGCTTGCTGTATTCGCGCAATAGAGTCTTTTCTGCAATCGGCCAAAGCAGCCAGGCTGCAATTAACCCCGGAACGATGTCTGCAATCCAGACACCGTAGCCCCTCTGGTCATTTTTATACAACCTGCCATTTAGCCAAAAATGGAATCATGGAGGCGATAAACACCCTTATAACACTGCGCTTAGAACTTGAATCGGCGGAACAACAGCTGCTCTGCGCACCGTCATCAAACGACCCCTATTGGCTTCAACAGCAACACTCGGATGGCCTGAAAACAAACCCAGAACCATACTCTTACGCTGATTGGAGAACAACGTTCAGGTTACGCTGTTCTCACACAGGATGGCTCTATCAGGCTCATCGTAGCTACAAGTCTTGCTGTGCTTTATCAGGTTGTCGAATAAAGGCCTCCTGCCTTTTTCGACACACGGACATGGCGAGAATTGTACAAGAGGCTCCCTTGATAACGGCTATCCTAATCTTTATAGTCGCGCCCCGGTTATTGCCATGTCACGCCAAGTATTAACCGAATGATGATCATGTTCCGGAGCACACGATGACCGACCAACGCCGCCTTATTCTGATCTGCCTGTGCTTTGTAGCCTTTATCTCACTGGGCCTGCCCGATGGCCTGCTGGGCGTTGCCTGGCCCAGTATTCGCAGTGATTTCGGTCAGCCACTGGATGCTTTGGGCTGGTTGCTGGTGGCCACAACAACCGGCTACATGATCAGCAGCTTTTTCAGCGGCGCCATCAGTCGCTACTTCGGTATTGGCCGGCTGCTGGCGATCAGTTGCACCGCGACTGGCCTGGCGCTGCTGGGCTTTACGCTAGTCCCGCATTGGCTGTTATTTGTGTCTCTGGGTACATTAGTCGGGCTTGGTGCAGGTGCCATTGATGCGGGACTTAATGGCTATGTTGCCGAGCACTACAGTGAACGGCTGATGCAATGGCTTCATGCCAGCTTTGGCATTGGCATAACGCTGGGACCACTGATCATGACTGCGGCGCTGAACATCACCGGCCAATGGTCTCCTGGCTATTGGCTGGTTGGCTTTGCCCAGGTGTTTCTGGGACTGTGCTTTTTTGCCTCGGCCCGATTGTGGGATCATCCGGCGCAGGCCAGCACTGCACCCACTCTTACGGACACGACCAATAGAGTCAACCTCACTGTTTCACAAGCACCGCCAAGAGCCGCGGCTGCGAGCCTGTTGAACTCGCTCAAAACCGGACCGGTCTGGCTAAGTATGGGATTGTTCTACGCCTACACCGGACTGGAGCTGTCGCTGGGGCTATGGGGTTATTCCCTGCTGACCGAGTCGCGCGGTATTGCAGCAGCCGAAGCCGGATTATGGATCGCTATTTACTGGGGTATGTTTACTCTGGGCCGAATGGTCGCCGGGCTATTTGCCAACCGCATTGGCAACCATCGACTGGTGATCTTAAGTTTGTCGCTGGCACTGGCCGGTGCGTTGTTACTGTCATGGAACCCGATAAACTGGCTGGGCCTGACAGCCATCGGTATCATTGGCTTTGCGTTCGCACCGGTATTCCCGGCGTTGGTCTCGGGAACGCGGCTAAGGGTCGGCGACGCTCACCTGGCGAACACCATGGGCATGCAAATTGCCGCGGCGGGGGTGGGTGCTGCCTCTTTACCTGCGCTGGCCGGGTATCTGGCAGGGCAACTGTCATTAGAAGTCATTCCACTCTTTATCGTCGTATTCGTCTTTTTCCTGGGTATCCTGTATTGGATATCACGATACTTCAGAGGCGCCCAGATCCGCATCTAGCCGATTACGCACGGTTGCTTTATGACCTGAAAGCTTAATGACCGGTGTTTGCAAAATAAGTGAATTGGGAACGGTCATCAAGTCGCCTTGATCATGCCTGACCATTACATGAAAAGAGGATATCTCCTCAATAACGCCGGTCAGATCAAAGTCTGCGTTGAGAATCCGCACCCGATCTCCGATGCGATACGGGAACTGAAAGAAAATAATCATACTGGCCGTCAAATTGCTCAGGATTGACCATTGCGCGAACAGCGCAATGCCTATTACTGCAAATAAAGACGACAAAAAGACCGTCAATTCACCATACTCAATTCCGAGGGTCAGTCCCAGGGCAATCAGGTAGCTGCCCGCATGCACAGTTCGAAGTATCTTGCGAACCAGAGCCTTGCGCTGCACAGGAGAGTCTTTGGTCTCGACCCAGCGACGAATAAAGTAATTCAACGCTTTATGAGTAAGAAAAAAGGCCACCAGAAGGGCCAGAAGTACGATGTATTGCCAGGACAAGTGCACGAACTCCCACTATATTTGACTGTTTACGCCCTTGAGACTCGATATCGGATGCCTCGGGCTGTTAAATTGCTTACACTTTACCGCACATGAATGACACGTCGAGAGTTACAATTTGAGTCAACAGCCACAACGCGGTGGGTTTTTCAGCAACCTGCTGTTCAACATCATCGTCCCGGTCGTAATCCTCACCCGATTCAGCGGGCCTGATTATCTGGGTCCCGCCTGGAGCATCGTCGTTGCTCTGGCGTTCCCGATTGGTTATGGCCTCTGGGAAATGCGCCAGACCGGCAAATTGAATGCCATGTCGGTCCTCGGTGTTATCAGCGTTTTTTTAACCGGTGGCATCAGTTTACTGCAGCTGGACCCGAAATACATCGCCATCAAAGAAGCGGCCATACCCGGCTTGCTGGGCCTCGCTGTGCTGATCAGCCAAAAAACTCGATGGCCGCTGGTGCGTATGCTGATTTTTAACGCCAAGATCATCGCTATCGATCGCGTCAACCAGGCACTGAACCAACGCGGCACGCATCAGCAGCTGGAGCGGAGTCTGTCGCTGGTTTCGTACATCGTAGCCGCGTCTTTTTTTATGTCGTCGGTACTCAATTACATTCTCGCACGCGTCATATTGGTCAGCCCACCCGGAACCACCGCTTTCAGTGAGGAACTTGGCAAAATGACAGCCTGGAGTTATCCGGTTATTGCGTTACCGAGCACTGTCGTATTGATGATCGCTATCTTCTTCCTACTTCACCGCCTGAAAAAGTTAACTGGACTGGACCTTGAAGCGCTGCTCGTTGAGCAAGGCAGCGAGGAACCAAAGAACTGAACATAAGCATGGCGTGATACATTTCCCAGCAATAAAAAAAGGCGGGATTCCTCCCGCCTTTATCGTATCAAGTTAGCGATATGCCCAACATCTTTGACGGTTAAAAACATGGGCACTTATTGGAACAATGATTACGGATCTATCAATGTAAAGTCGCGCTGCCCATAACACCGGCACGACCATATTCCCCGGACACTTCCTGGACGGCACGGAACCTCTCAATTTCGAGATCAACCGAACCACCATTCTGCAAATGAAAATCGTAAAGGGTGTTAATTAACGTCGATAGGACATCGTTGTTGTTTAAAAAACCCTCTTCAATGCCCGACGCCGACAAAATATCGGCAATAGGCTCCAGGTTAGCTTGCAAATCACCCTGTTCATCACGACTGATTTCCAGGGCGCCGAAGTCAAACGATTCAGAAACGATCAGCTCGAACTGTCTTACATCATTCATAGCCTTACCTCGCTCTTGAGAGCCTCAATCGGAAGCAGCCAGCAGACTCACCCGAGGCTCACAGGGTGGTTGCATGAATAGACCAATTGCTAAAGCAATCCTTATTACCATACTAGAAAAATGATAGCGACGCCAAACGATAAGGGTTTCAAGCCGATATGCTCAGGTTCTGCAATGTCGTTTTGACGGTTTTCATTGCATTCTCAGCAAACTCAGCACCTAACGAGTCAAAAAATATGACTGACTCAGCATCACTGATTCAGTCAATATCGGATAGAAGTGTGCCTGTAACTCACATCATCTAAACGTTGCGCTGTTCAGAACTTGCACGAAGCTCTCATGGGTTCGATAACATCCACAAAGCCTGCCATGTTAAATTCAGCCGTAATAGCTGTGTAGTTGTATGGCGTGGTTCGAAACACCAGGGTGGGGTTTCCGGCTTCTACCTGCGCTTCAAGCTGATCGATAAAATCTATTTTGGAGAAGCCGGACTGCCCCCCGGCAAAGACGGTGCTCTGACGAAACCTGTCGGTGTACCAGGTGCCGGTCACTGGATTACCCTGCCCGATCCGCGTGGTCACCTCGGGCTGTGTACTGGGCAGAAATTCACCCCAACTAAGCACTAGTTGATAGTCATTGTGCTGGGTCGAATCGCAAGTAATTTTCAACTCTACGGGATTGCCGCGCCGGTTTAGACCAAGGTCCGAGCGCAAAAAAACGGTATACAATGTCTGACCGGTAACCGGATCTGTTGTGGATTCATAGCTGAATTTCCCCACGTCCCGGTTCACATTTTGCACCAGTGCCTGCTCGGCCTGATCGTAACATCTATAACGTTGATTCTGGTTAGTATTAGTCTGACACTGCTGAATGGACTCGGCAAAGGTCTCGGCGCCAATGCCTGGCGCTGCCAGCAGTGAACCCAAGGTTATAAAAAGGGTGATAAAGGCTTTATTAAAATGGGCAGGACCATGGGTCATGAGTGGTGCTTACTCCTGTGATTATGGGCACAATTAAGACTGGACTGTATCTCTATCAACCTTACCAGGCAGTATAGATCCATCATGCACGAGCACCGACAAAAGAGAAACCACCCTTTAATCGGGTATGACCGTAAAGGATTGCTGGCCACGCTGACGCTGCCGACCCATGCGGTGCGACTCGTTCAGACAGGACTCAACAAAACCGAGATGAGTTTGCGACGCTTGTTGCGCCGCTGTTGCATCTGCGGAAATTATAGCCTCAAACAAGCGCTGATGCTGTACCAGCAATTGATCGGCAGAGTCGCCTTTACCTGCTATTTGCAACACACTTTCGGCAATGGACGTTGCCAGTAACCGAAACAAAGCGTCCATATTATGCAACAGGACCACATTGTGACTCGCTTCGGCAATTGCCAGATGGAAGGCTGCATCAGCACTGGCCTGGTCAGCAGTGCTCCCCGATTGATGGGTCCGCTCCAATTCGGTCATACACGCTCGCAAACGCGCTTTATCCGTGTCGGTTGCACGCAGTGCGGCATACCACGCCGCCATACCTTCTAACGCGTTACGATACTCCAGAATATCGTATTGATAGTCCTCATCTGTACTGAGCAGCGCCAGCAGTGGATCACTAAAACCGTCGCCCAGATGCTGACACACGCGATGCCCGCCCCCTTGCCGGCTTTCCAGCCAACCCCGGGCGGCCAAGGTTGTTAGTGCCTGGCGCAACGTCGGCCGGGAAACCCCAAGATGCACAGAGAGTTTGCGCTCTGGCGGTAGCTGACTGCCTACCGGGTATTGCCCGTCGGTGATGGCTTTTTCCAGCAGCTGTGCAACCTGATCCGACATCCTCGCCGCTTTCATTCTGTTCCTCCCGTCCGAACGTATGCTGAAAAGCTGATCCAACCGAAGCCAATAGTCGGCTCAGACTATTTACCCTTTTCATCCGGATTGACAGCACTCGCAAGCGCGCCTATTCTCGACTGATATTATCGGTAAATTGGTAATACCAATTAACAGAAACAGCATCGTACCTCAGCTGTGCTGAACGGTGCAACTCTATTCCCGATTTGTCATAGAGGCCTTCATGTCAGAATCCGTTACCGTCTATCCGAGCAAGCCTGAGAAGGTTTATCTGTTTGGCACCTGCCTGATTGACCTGTTCTACCCGGAAGCCGGGTTGGCCGGTGTCGATTTGCTGGAACGCGAGGGCATCGAGGTCATTTACCCACAGGACCAGACCTGCTGTGGACAGCCAGCCTATACCTCGGGTCGAAGTGACGAAGCCAGGGCTGTCGCCCGAGCTCAACTCGGACTGTTTGAGCAAGATTGGCCCGTGGTTGTGCCCTCAGGATCCTGCGCCGGCATGATGCGCCATCATTACCCGGATCTGTTTGCAGGCACAGAGGATGCCACCCGAGCCAGCAATCTGGCCGCCCGCGTTTGGGATTTGGCCGATTTTCTGGTCAACGTCTGCCAAATCAAACTGACCGATGCAGGCGAGCCGATGACGATCGCCCTGCACACCTCCTGCTCATCCCGACGGGAAATGGGCGTTGCTGGCAGCGGAACAGCGCTGCTGCAGCAGCTTTACAACGTCACCCTGGTCGAGCCCGACAAAGTTACCGAGTGCTGTGGCTTTGGTGGCTCTTTCGCGGTTCGTCATGCCGACATTTCAGGCGCTATGGCTGAAGACAAGGTGGCTGCGCTGGAGAACACCGGCTGTGACCGGTTCCTCAGTACCGATTGCGGCTGCCTGATGAACCTGACTGGCTGCGCCGAAAAACAAAAGAAAAATCTGCCTGGCGAGCATTTGCTGAGCTTTCTATGGCAGCGCACACAATCGAACCGGGGGCATAACCTATGATCCAGACCCGGCACACTGCCCAGGTTGAAAGCCACAACAGCGCCATTAATTTTCAACCACAGGTCAAATCGGCACTCGCCGATCAGCAGTTGCGCGGTAATTTCGACCGGGCCATGACCGGTCTCATACGTAAACGCACCTCAGCCTTTGCCGATTGGGATTTAGAGCTCCTGCGAGACCTCGGTCAGGCCATTCGTCAGCAAGCTCTGCAGCGGTTACCGGACTTGCTTGAGCAACTCGAACGCCAGTGTCAGGCAAATGGCATACAGGTGCACTGGGCACGGGACGGTGAAGAAGCCTGCCGGGTCATCACCGACATTTGCCAGCAACGCCAGGCAAAATCGGTGATCAAGGGCAAATCCATGGTCACTGAGGAAATGGACCTTAACACTCACCTCGAGCAGCATGGCTTCAACGTACTCGAGTCGGATCTTGGCGAATACATTGTACAAATGGCCAAAGAGACCCCCTCTCACATTATAATGCCAGCCATTCACAAGAACACCGCCGAAATTGCTGAACTGATGCACAGCATGACGGGTATTGAACAACGCGAAGATGCCCATTACCTGACCGACCAGGCTCGCCAGCAATTGCGTGAGAAATTCATGCAGGCCGACGTAGGCATATCCGGTGTCAACTTTGCTGTGGCGGACAGCGGCACATTGTGTCTGGTTGAAAACGAAGGTAACGGCCGCCTGACCACCACCACACCACCCTGCCACATTGCGGTAACCGGCATCGAAAAGGTCGTTCCCCACCTGACCGATGTAGCACCCCTGCTGAGTTTGCTGACCCGGTCGGCTACCGGCCAGTCGATCACTACCTATGTCAACATGATCAGCCGGCCCCGACAGCCAGGGGAAAAAGATGGCCCCGAAGCGGTGCATCTGGTCCTGGTCGACAATGGGCGCTCAGACATTTACCAGGACGAAGAACTCGCCCAGACGCTGCAATGTATTCGCTGCGGTGCCTGTATGAACCACTGCCCGGTTTACACCCGTATTGGCGGTCATGCCTATGGTACTGTCTATCCCGGCCCGATTGGCCAGGTACTGATGCCACAAATGCTCGGCTTGCAACAAACGCCCGACTTTGCGAGCGCTTCCTCCCTTTGCGGCTCCTGTGGCGAGGTGTGTCCGGTACGTATTCCGTTACCCAAATTACTGCTCCGATTGCGTCGCGAAGCGGTTGACGGTGATCATACTCGTCCTTCTACCGTCACCGGTCACGGCAGCAAGAGAGCGCCGCTTGAGTCCATCATCTGGGTATTGTGGCGCAGTCTGCACCGCCACGCCTGGGCTTACCGGCAAGCCACGTGTGTCGCCAGTTATTTGCGCTCCTTCAGCCCCAAACGTCTGGGCGGCTGGACGCGTTATCGCACCGCCCCCACTCTGGCAAAAACGACCCTGCACAGCGCTATGAAATCGCGCTCACGGAGGCAAAAATCATGACACCCTCTGCCCGCGACACCATATTGAACCGACTGCGCGAACGGATAGTTCATCCGGCAACAACCAAACCCGACTTCGGCGTCATGGATACTCGTCGCTGGTCACTGGAGGATGGCATTACCCGCTTTACAGCGCAGCAAACTTCAGTCCATGGCGAAGTACACCGGGTTAATTCCTCCAGGTTGAATCAGGCCATACTGGGCCGGTTACAGCGCGCCGATGCCACACGCATTCTGATCGCCCCTGGCAACCCAATTCGCCCCGCGCTTGAATCAGCCGCGCCGACGCTTGACTGGCAAGCGTATGACCGGCCGGTCGAAGACTGGAAAAGTGAGCTGTTTCACCAAACCGATGCCGCCATTACAAGTTGCCATGCCGGTTTGGCGGAGACCGGATCGGTGGTGGTCATACCCAGCGCCGAAGAGCCACGTCTGATGTCGCTGGTGCCTCCTCTGCACATCGTCGTGCTACCCGTGAACAGACTGTTCAGCAGTTGGTACCAGCTAATCACTGAAGAGGACTGGACAGGCCCCATGGCCACCAATACCCTGCTGATCTCCGGCCCGTCCAAAACTGCAGATATAGAGCAAACACTGGTCTATGGTGCCCACGGCCCCAAAGCTTTGACGGTGTTTTTAGTCGACGATTGAGGCAAGTCGCATCGCCGAAATGACCCAGCAGATGGCAACATCGATTGAAGCGCAAAGCCAGGTATCGGAAGAAATTAACCGGCAACTGACCCGAATCAGCAGTTTGGCCGATAACCTGTTAGCGCAGGCCCACAGCTCAGTAAGCGGTGCCGACTCCATGAGTGAATGGGCGACCCGGTTGCATGAGCTGGTTGACTTGTCTAGCAAGTAATCAGTCAAACGACCAGGTGTAACTGACACCCAAAACCAGAAATAACCGGTTCAGTGAATCGGTTTCTGTTACCAGCGGGCTGCGAGCTGCGTCACCCTGATAACGACTGACCGAGACCAGCCCAAACGATGACCATCGCGCAGTGTGCTTATAAGATGTGATAAAACTCAGGCTCAGGTCTTTCAGGCCAGCCCCGGGCTGATACGCCTCCACACCGGTTTCGGGGTCTCCGGCCACGCCAAAAAACGTATTGATATTATCTTTGGTTCCCCACTGACTACCCAGGGACCCAATCAACGTCAATCTCGGTGTCACCGAACTGACCCACCCCAGCGAAGGGGCAAAGACTTCAGTTTCATGGCCTCCCGGTAATGTGGTTACCAGGTCGGCTCCAACGGTCAGAATTCCTGGCAATGGCACACCGATCACACGCCAGGGGATGCCCGAGCCGAACGTCAGTCCAATTTCTGCAGAGGCCGGTATGTCGGGCTGGGTGGTTTGATAGTCAGAGGGCAGGTCGCGACTGGACCTGCCGCCTGAATAACGTACCAGAGGCCCTAGCGACAGTGCTTGCGAAGGCACCAGATCGGCGGCCAGACCCGGACCTCGAGTTGCAAGGCT
>Ga0307939_1000036_pt1 | contig 73033 bp, 66 predicted proteins | sample OrgLakmetagen122_FD_201844 | JGI IMG/M metagenome (GOLD analysis project Ga0307939, IMG submission 201844) | Saline water microbial communities from Organic Lake, Antarctica - #122 | ecosystem: Environmental > Aquatic > Non-marine Saline and Alkaline > Saline | place: Antarctica: Organic Lake... | reverse complement strand
TGCCATACTATCGCGCTGCCGCCTCGCCTCTGACAATGCTTTCCGGCATCTTGATCAAAGCGGTGAGGTTTATACCCTTGCAAAGAGTGCACTTACAAACTCTCATTAGCGTTCAGCACGATGCAAATTCACTGGCCAGAGGTCGCCCATGACGCGTGATACCCAATCCTTCGCCTACACCATTGACCGGATAGACCATTTATACGAAGGTTTCTATCGCATGGACCGCTATACCATGACCCACCAGACGTTCGCTGGGAAACAACTGACCATCCAACGAGAATTGATGGATCGCCACGATGCCGTCTGCGTATTGCCGCTGGACATCACCACCGGTCACGTCATTTTGGTCGAACAGTTCCGGGTGGGTGCTTTGCGTCAGGCTAACCCCTGGTTGCTTGAACTGGTCGCGGGCCTGATTGACAAGGACGAGGAGCCAGACCAGGTAGCGCATCGGGAAGCCGAAGAAGAAGCCGGAGTTGAACTGGGCCGGCTGCACCCCATTAACCGCTACCTGCCTTCGCCCGGCGGCACCAACGAACGTGTGTTTCTTTATGTCGGCGAGGTCGACAGCCGCGATGCTGGCGGTATTCACGGTCTGGACGAAGAAGGCGAAGACATTCGTGTGCATCGCATTGCGCTGCAACAAGCCTTTGACTGGTGCAATGACGGCACTATCAATAATGCTGCCACCATCATCGCCCTGCAGTGGGTACAACTGAACCTGAACTGGCTGACCAAGCACTGGTCAGCTGACACCTGACCGACATCGACTCATGACCGGGAGGTCATCGCCACCTTGATCAATAAACGCTACATACCGGATTTGCCGGAGCAAAACGCACTCTGTGAGGCCAATTTCTTGCGCCTGGAGCGGCTGCTAGGCGACATGAGCAAGGACCACTATGCGTTTCAATGGGGTGGCAAGGGGCAGACACCGGTCAGGGTGCGGATACTGGTCCAGGAACGGTTTAAATTCACCACGACCCTGATGCTAAGCAAAGACAACCCTGCCTTGCCCGAACCCTTGAATCAGGTGCAATTGACGCTGCGCATGTATCATGACGCACGCATGGCCGAGGTCGTCACCTGGGCCAAAGGCAAGCAAATGGCCGGCGTCTACCCCTACCCCAACGAACAGATGTATCAGATTGACGAAAAAGCACAGGCCAATGTCTATCTGGGTGAGTGGCTGGCCCATCTGATGCAGCATGGCGTCACTGCCGATCAATGGCAGCCAGCTTCGCCCGGGCAATAATACCGTTTCGGGCTCGCTTCAAGCGAGCCACGCCTGATTCCAGATGGTTATTGGTAGGGGGAGAGCCAACCAACTATCCCCGGTTTTACACAGGCATCTGCGTTTGCGATATTGTCTTGCTTTGTTAAATAGATGAGAGCCATGTCGCGAATTGCACAGAGGATGTTACATTTAGTTGGCAGTTTGTGTAAAAATGCCTTTAAGACGGTTGACTATGGATAGCGAAGTTGAAACAGCAGACATTAAGCGTGGTGCAGATCACTGACAGCCATCTTCATGCAGGCCAGGATGGCATTCTATTGGGTATGAATACCCTGAACAGCCTTGATTTGGTGCTTGATCGAGTGGTTGCCGAACGATCACAGATCGATGTTGTCCTGGCCACTGGAGACATAGCTCAGGACGGATCCATCGGCGCCTATACCACCTTCATCGAGCGGCTGGATCGTCTCGGTGCACCGGTATACTGGACCGCAGGCAACCATGATAATCGGGAAAACATGGCCCAGGCACTCGCCCTGACCGGTCGGCCTTCCATGGCGCGCAGCATTTTTACCACTGACCACTGGGTTATTGTCGTGCTCGACAGTACCGTGCCTGGTAAGGTTCACGGTCACCTGCCCGCTGATCAGCTCGCTCTGCTGGACCGGGCCCTGACCCAACACAGCGATAAACATGCCCTGGTCACCTTTCATCATCATCCCAAATCCATGGGCAGCCGCTGGATAGACAAAATTGGCATACACAATAAGGACGACCTGATGGCCTCTCTGGGCCGCCATGCTAACGTTCGGTCCTTACTTTGGGGCCATGTGCACCAGCACAGCGACGAAGTGCATGATGGCTTACGCTTCATCTCGACGCCGTCGACCTGTGTTCAGTTCAAGCCCAACAGTAAGAACTTTACCATCGACACCGAAGGCCCGGGGTATCGCTGGCTCGATCTTCACGCGGACGGCAGCATCGATACCGGTCTGACCCGTATTGAGGGCGTCAACTTCGAAATTGACTACTCCGTCAGAGGCTACTGACCGGGTAACCGGGTACTGGTGGCCCGGCAAACCACGCACCGGACCAGCACTCACCCCGCCGAAACGGCCAGTTTGAAGGAGAGCGCCCGATTATTCCTAGTAGACTCGACGTTACCGACGTTTAGTCAGTATCCTGATCTCCCAATCAGCCGACTCCTGGCTGAACCCATGTAAACGACGTTTGAAGACAGCATAACGAGGCACCCCTGAACATGAGTCAGAGCAGTTATTCAGCCGACGCCATTGAAGTCTTGAGCGGCCTTGATCCGGTGCGCAAGCGCCCCGGCATGTACACCGATACCACCCGCCCCAACCACCTGGCCCAGGAAGTCATTGATAACAGCGTCGATGAGGCTATTGGCGGCTATGCCACCAGCGTGGAAGTGGTTTTGTACAAAGATGGCTCCCTCTCGGTTGCGGATAACGGCCGAGGTATGCCGGTTGACATTCACCCTGAACACGGTGTTCCCGGTATAGAACTGATCATGACCCGGCTGCACTCTGGCGGTAAGTTTTCTGGTAAAAACTACCAGTTCTCCGGCGGCCTGCATGGTGTGGGCATTTCAGTTGTTAATGCGTTGTCGACCCTGCTTGAGGTGTCGGTCAAACGTGATGGCAAACTGTATCGCATGGGGTTTGCCAATGGCGACAAAGCATCGGACCTTGAAGAAATTGGCACCTGCGCCAAACGCGACACCGGAACTACGGTGCGTTTTATGCCGGATGCCACGTATTTTGACAGCGGTAAATTCCTCGCCAGCCGGCTGCGCCACGTACTACGCGCCAAAGCAGTCCTTTGCCCCGGCCTGAAAGTAACGTTCTACAACGAAGAAAAAGATGAGACCGATGCCTGGCACTATGAAGACGGTCTGCGTGACTACCTGCATAATGCCACGGTCGTGTACGACCCGCTTCCGACTGAACCCTTCACAGGGAACTACAGCAGTGAAGACGAAGCTGTCGACTGGGCGGTGCAGTGGCTCCCCGACGGCGGCGAAGGGGTTCAGGAAAGCTATGTCAACCTGATCCCGACAGCACTGGGTGGCACCCACGTAAACGGTCTGCGCCAGGGCCTGCTCGACGCCCTGCGTGATTTCTGCGACTACCGCAACCTGCTTCCCCGTGGCGTTAAACTGAGCCCTGAAGATGTCTGGGAAAAATGTCATTATGTAGTGTCGTTTAAACTGCGTGACCCGCAATTTTCAGGTCAGACCAAAGAGCGACTGTCATCCCGTCAGGCCTCGGCGTTTATATCCGGCGTGGTCAAGGACGCATTCAGCCTCTGGCTGAACCAGCATACCGACATAGCCGAACAGATTGCCGAACTGGTGGTCAGCAACGCCCAAAGCCGTCTCAAGCAATCCAAAAAAGTCGCCCGCAAAAAGGTTACCCAGGGCCCCGCTCTGCCTGGCAAGCTGGCTGACTGCTCCGGCAGCGAGACCAGCCGCAGCGAACTTTTCCTGGTCGAAGGTGACTCCGCCGGCGGCTCTGCCAAACAGGCACGGGACCGGACTTTTCAGGCCATCATGCCGTTGCGCGGCAAGATCCTGAACAGCTGGGAGGTGGCCAGCGACGAACTGCTTGCCAGCGAAGAAATCCACAACATCGCCATTGCCCTGGGGGTCGATCCGGATACCGAAAATCTCGACGGCCTGCGCTATGGCAAAGTCTGCATCCTGGCTGACGCTGACTCCGACGGCCTCCACATCTGCACTCTGCTCTGTGCATTGTTCATGCGTCACTTTCGCGCCCTGGTCGACAACGGCCATGTCTATGTCGCAATGCCTCCGCTGTATCGGATCGATATCGGCAAAGAGATTTACTACGCCCTCGACAAAGACGAGCGAGATGGCATCCTCGATCGCATCAAGGCCGAGAAAAAACGCGGTAAAGTACAGGTTACCCGATTCAAGGGCCTTGGCGAAATGAACCCGCTGCAGTTGCGCGAAACCACTATGGATCCGAACACCAGGCGACTGGTGCAACTGCGCATCGACGACAATGACGTCGCTGTCGAAATGATGGACATGTTGCTGGCCAAGAAACGGGCCGGTGATCGTAAAAGCTGGCTGGAGTCCAAGGGTAACCTGGCGGATGTTGCGGTCTGATCGTTTAAAGATGTCGGTTCTGTCCATCGCTCGTCAATTTCGTTTTTAATGCACACGACCCTTGCACACTGAACTACTGAACTACTGAACTACTGAACTATGGCAATATAATGAGCGTACCCGCAGGCCAACGCAGCAAATAACCCTATCAGGGAGCAGTCGTCATGCCGAAGGATCGATTTACCATAAATGCTGTGGATAGCAGTCTTGATGCCGATATCAAGCATAAGCTCGACAACCAAACCAAGCCCCCGGGCTCGCTTGGCCAGCTTGAAACCATTGCAGCGCAAGTCGCCCGCATTCAACACAGCCTGAACCCACATCTGAGTCGGCTGAACCATTGTGTTTTTGCAGCAGACCATGGCGTCTGTGCTGAGGGTGTAAGTCCCTACTCCACTGAGGGTACTCGGCAGAGGGTGCTGAATTTTATGGCTGGCGGTGCGGCGATCAATGTCTTTTGCCGACAACAGGATGTGCGCCTGACTGTGGTGGACGCGGGCTTGAACGGCGAAGCATTACCTGCCCACCCAAGCCTGATCGAAGCGCGCATAGGTAATGGCACAGCCAACCTCATGCGGCACCCCTCCATGAGTCAGGAGCAATACCAGAAGGCCGTCAATAAAGCCGCCAACATTGTCGAAATGCAGCTGGCGGAGGGGGCTGATATCCTCAGTTTTGGCGAAATGAGCCTCGGTAACAGCACCGCCGGTGCTGCCTTGATGGCTGCCTGCCTGAACCTGGATCCGGCTGAATGCCTGGGCCCGGGCAGCGGTGCCGATACGGACCTGATCAATCACAAAATCGGTGTCGTTCGCCAGGCTCTGGCCCTGCATCTGCCCGAGCTGGTCACGGGCCAAGCCATCATGCAACACCTTGGCGGATTCGAACTGGCCATGATGGCTGGTGCCATGGCCGCGACCGCAGAACTTGGCAAGCCATTTATCGTCGATGGGTTCCTGGCTACCGCCGCTCTGCTGACGGTCTGGCGCGATCATCCGGCAATTCTCGACTATGCTTTGTTCAGTCACGTCTCCGACAAACAGGGCCATCAGCGCATGCTCGATGAATTGCGGGTGCAGCCGCTGTTGCAGCTCGATCTTCGCCTGGGCGAAGGCTCAGGGGCAGTGCTGGCCTGGCCTCTAATACGCGCGGCAGTGGCTATGCTCGATGAAATGGACAGTGTTGACAGCTCCGGCATTGCCACCAACGGGCAAAGCTGAGCGTCAAATCATCACTGGCGTCAAACCGTTAGAACGGCTCGGCAGACCGCGGGCGATAACCCTGCGTTGACCTAATTGCGATAACCCTGCGGACCTGGCAACTGAAATGCTCGGTTCAGGCAAATCAAAAAAACATTTTATTCATAACCAGAGGAGTCAGTCGTGACTCAAAGCACACCCCAGCATTCGGCACAGCCCGAGCATATTGTCATTATCGGCGGCGGTGCCGGCGGCCTGGAGCTGGCTACCCGGCTGGGCAAAAGGCTCGGGCGCAAAGGCAAGGCGCATATAACACTGATTGATCGTAACAACACCCACCTGTGGAAACCCCTGCTGCATGAAGTAGCCGCCGGTTCGCTGGACGCCGGCGTGGACGAGGTGAATTATCGCGGTCAGGCCCGGCGCAATGGGTTTCACTTCACTCTGGGCACTGTCTGCGACCTGGACCGGGATGCCCGAGAAGTGATTCTGGCACCTCTGGTCGACAGCGAAGGCAACAGGGTGCTCGACGAGCGCCGCCTGGCTTATGACCAATTGGTGTTTGCGCTGGGCAGCGTCACCAATGATTTCGGCATCCCGGGCATCAAAGAACACTGCATGATGCTCGACAACCCGACCCAGGCAGAGCGTTTCCACCAACATCTATTAAACGCCTTCCTGAGGCTCGACCGGGCTCGGGCAAACGGCGAAGATAAACGCCTGAAACTGGTCATCGTCGGTGGCGGTGCTACTGGGGTCGAGCTCTCGGCCGAGCTTTACAACGCCGCAAGCGTGCTGAAAGACTATGATCTGGGCCATATCAGCCCGGAACACATCGACGTTACCCTGCTGGAGGCCGGGTCTCGTATCCTGCCAGCCCTGCCAGATCGCATCAGTCGTAATGTGACCCATGAACTCGGTAAGCTGGGGGTAAAGGTACGCACTCAGACAAAGGTTGTTAAAGGTCATAGCGGGTCGCTGGAGACTGATGACGGTGAACGCGTTGAGGGCGAACTGATGGTTTGGGCTGCCGGTGTGCGAGCGCCGAGCTTTCTGAAAGACCTGGCTGGACTGGAAACTACCCGCAACAACCTGATGCTGGTCAGAGAAACGTTGCAAACAACCCGCGACGACCGGATTTGGGCTATTGGCGACTGCAGTGCCTGCCCTCAGCCGGGCGATCGCTGGGTACCACCACGTGCCCAGTCAGCCCACCAGATGGCAAGTTGTGTCTATGCCAACATAATGCGCCAGCGCCAGCAAAAACCGATGGCCGCTTATTTGTACAAGGACCACGGCTCACTGATCAGCCTTAGCCGGTTCAGCACCGTAGGCTCGCTGATGGGCAACCTGACTCAGGGTAGCATGATGATTGAGGGCCGCATTGCTCGCATGGTCTACGTCAGCCTGTATCGCCAGCATCAGCTCGCCCTTCACGGTTTAGCCCGCACGGCATTGCTGACTGTGATAGACCGTCTGAACCACGCGATTCGCCCGCGCCTGAAACTTCATTGACCCCGCAGAAGGGTAAAACACTGGCAATGCGGGTAAGGAGTAACTGGACGAGGTTACAACGTCCAGCCAGCGCTACCCCAAAAATTCTGCTCGTAGCCCAACATCCTTCTTGAACATGCCGCCAAGAGCCATGGTCTCTGTTTGTGACTGCTCGTCCATTACTCCGCGCGCTTTAACGCAGTAATGCCGGGCGTCTATGTGCACAGCAACATCATCGGTACCCAGTAATACCTGTAACGCAACCATGATTTGCTGGGTCAGGCGTTCCTGAACTTGCGGGCGCTGGGCGAAAAAGCGCACCAGCCGGTTCAGTTTCGACAGTCCGATGATCGTGTCCCTGGGAATATAAGCTACCTTGGCGCAGCCATCGATGGTGATGAAGTGATGCTCGCAGGTACTGAGGACGCCAATATCACGAACCCTGACCATTTCATGCAGGCCCAACTTATTTTCGATTTGAGTGATCTTGGGAAAACGACTGTAGTCCAGACCTGAAAAGATCTCGTCAACATACATCTTCGCGATGCGGGCCGGGGTTTCCATCAGACTGTCGTCAGTCAGGTCAAGCCCCAGAGTCCCTGCTATTTCGGCCATCAGACCCGTAATACGCTCGCGTTTCTGATCATTGCTCAAACCATTATCGACCATTGGGGTTTCCAGACCCCTGCTGACCAGTGCTTCACGTACAGCTGCAGCTTCATTACTCAACATAGGGGAACTCATTCACATTCGGTGGGCTTGATCGTTTGTACGCAGTCAACCCAAGGGCCAGATGACAGTGACATGACGATTTTTAATGGCTCACACTCTACCGGGCAGTGCCTCGCACCAAAAGCGACCGTGATATTCAAGCCGACGCTGGCAAGATTCAGCCATCAGCCGAATGACCGTGCAAGCGACGACCGTCTAGTAAACCGATGGCTCTCCGTCAGGGCGCGTCTTGAACCGTTTGTGCAACCACAAATATTGATCAGGTACTTCTCTGATACAACCTTCAAGCCAGGCATTAAAACAAGCCGCATCGGCGATGTCATCGCCGCTTGGGATCGGTAATGGCGGCCCGAAACGAGCACCGTATTCGAGCAATGACGGGTCGCGGTAAAAGAACACCGGAATCACACGTGCATTGCCCACCTTGGCCAGTTTACTGGTCATGGTTACAGTTGCGGTAGGAATTTTGAAAAAGGGAACAAACTCACTCACAGTGCGGCCATAGTCCTGATCCGGCGCATACCAGACAATGCGACCGTCACGCAGCGACCGAATAAGACCTTTCATGTCCCTGCGTGCCAGAGTGCGTTCACACCAGCGCTCACGCGACCGGGTCATAAAGTAGTTGAGCAGAGCGTTGCCATGCTTGCGATAAACCAGATCATAGGGCTTGATCAGACCAAAAAGGGCTCCGGCCATATCCAGAATCGCAAAATGACCGCCAACCAGCAACACACCCTGTCCGTCCTTCTCGGCGGCATCCAGATGCTCCACGCCTTCCCAGTGCACACGCGAACGCATCCGCTCGATCGGCCGTACCCAGGCATCAGCGGTTTCAAAAAAACCCAGCACATTGGCAAAAAACGTATCGCGCACCAACTGTTTGCGCTCGGCTTCGGTTTTTTCCGGGAAGCACAAGTTGATGTTGGTTTCAGCAATGTGTCGGCGGCTCCGGGCAAAACGCAGAGCCACCGGCGTCAGCGCCCGCGCCAGACCAATACGCACCTTCCCGGGCAGATATCCAAGTAGGTACATAGAGCCTATGAATACCCATGCCCCCCAATATCGGGGCGCCAGAAAATCGGTATACTGATGGGCATCTGTCACGCGCGAGTCACGCTGACGGTGCCCTGCACGTTTGGGTGGGTTCGGTCGGGGTGAGTTGGCTTGACGCATTGGTCTCTTGAATCGTTAAATGGTCGTGCAGTTTATCAAAATTTTTATTAAACCTTCGAACAATTCTCGTCAAGGATCCGCCACTATGGCCAAAGCACTGCCCAAATTCCTTACTCGCCGCCGCGCCGCCCACAAGCTATTGAGCTGGATGGCTGCCATGCAGGTCAGGTGGCAAGGCTACAAGGACGCACGCAGCGCCCTGAAAGCAAAACGCAATAAATCACCTGAGTGACGCCGGATTCGTCAGGAAAGCCCCATTATACCGTCCATTTCTACCTGGGCGTCCTTCGGCAACTGTGCCACGCCAATGGCAGCTCGCGCCGGATAAGGTGCCACAAAATATTCTTTCATGATGTCGTTCACAGTAGTGAAGTGGCCCAGATCAGTCAGAAATATATTAAGTTTGACAATGTGCTGCAGGCTGCCACCGGCTGCCTCGCAGACAGCGGCGAGATTCTGGAACACCCGGTGCACCTGAGCAGCGATGTCACCTTCGACCAGTAGCATTGTTTCCGGGTCCAGCGGGATCTGGCCCGACAGATAAACGGCGTCACCCACCTTCACTGCCTGTGAATAGGGGCCAATGGCAGCCGGGGCCTGATCGGTGCTGATAATACTTTTGTTCATGATGCCATTACTCCGTGGTTTCTGATCAATTTACGCAGCCCGTCATTATGATTGATTGCGTGCTGAGCACAACGTTCTACAATCGCTTCTCTCAGAACATCCGGCCGACCCTAAAAGGCGGGAAGAGAGTATCTGACTGGCTACGGTTTCAGTCTTGAAAAATTGCAGCGCAGTCTGACTGTCATTTTGAATCGAACACAAGGAATCCACGCACTATGAGTTGGTCTGTTGCCGACGCTCTGGAACTCTATAACGTCAGCCGCTGGTCGGAAGACTATTTTGGCATTACCGGCGACGGGCGTGTCAGTGTCAACCATCCGGCGCGGTCACTGCCGCTGACTGGAATTGTTGATGCCGCGCGTGCCCAGGGGTTACGACTGCCCTTACTGGTTCGCTTTCCGCACATTCTGCACGACCGCGTCGGCACAATCGTTTCCGCGTTTGACAAAGCGATCGCCAGTGAGGCCTATCAGGGCCAGTATCAGCCCTTATACCCGATAAAGGTAAACCAGCAGCGGCGCGTCGTTGAGGAGATCATCCATGGTCAGCAGCAGGCCTGTCAGGGGCGCATAGGCCTGGAGGCTGGCAGCAAGCCGGAGTTACTGGCAGTGATGGCTGAAGCCCACAAAGGCGAGACGACCATCGTCTGTAACGGCTATAAAGACCGGGAATTCATTCGACTGGCGTTGCAAGCCGAAAAACTCGGTCACCGTGTCTTTCTGGTGGTGGAGAAAGCCAGTGAAGTCGACTGGGTAATCCAAATTGCACAGGAACTGGGCGTGCGCCCGCGCATCGGTGTGCGTGCAAGACTGTCATCCATCGGCAAAGGCAACTGGCAGAACACCGGTGGGGAAAAATCCAAATTCGGGTTAACCGCTTCTGAAGTACTGCGTGTCGTCGATGCGCTCAAAGCCGCCAACATGACTGACGCCTTTCAACTGCTTCACTTTCACCTCGGCTCCCAGATTGCCAACATCCGCGACATTCAGGTCGGTTTGCGCGAATGCGCGCGTTTTTACGTTGAACTGCGCCAGCTTGACGTTCCGATACAGTGCGTTGATGTAGGCGGTGGCCTGGGGGTCGATTATGAAGGTACCCGTTCGCGTTCAACTTGTTCGATGAACTACAGCACTCAGGAATACGCCAATAATGTGGTCTTTGCCTTCCGCCAGGCAGCCGAGCAAGCCGACCTGCCACACCCGGATATTTTCAGCGAATCCGGCCGGGCCGTTACCGCGCACCACGCGGTGCTGATTACTGATGTCATTGAAGAAGAGCGTGCAGACACCACTGATGTCGACCAGCCGGACAATGGAGAACAACCGGCCTTGCTTGAACTGTGGTCCTGCCTGCAAGACCTGGATACCCGCCGTCGATCCTTACCCGAGCTTTACCACGATGCGAGCTATTTCCTGAGCGAATGCCACCAGGCGTACAACCTCGGGCAATTATCACTGCAAGGCCGCGCCCAGGCAGAAGAACTGTCACGCAGCCTGAATCAGGGTATTCGCAGCCGCCTGAACCCGAGTAAAAGCAGCCATCGCAGTATGATTGACGATCTGAATGAAAAACTGGCCACCAAGCTGTTTGTCAACTTCTCGGTGTTTCAGTCGGTACCGGATGTTTGGGGTATCGACCAGATATTCCCGATCCTGCCATTAACCGGACTCGACCGGGAACCCACCGAACGAGGCGTTATACAGGACATTACCTGCGACTCTGATGGCCGCATCAATGGTTACGTGGATGGCGAAGGCATTGAGACGACGCTGCCGCTGCCCGACTGGAAACCGAACGAAAAGCCATGGCTCGGCATTTTCATGGTCGGCGCTTACCAGGAAATACTGGGTGACCTGCACAACCTCTTTGGCGATACGGACAGCCTGGACGTTTTCTTTGAAACCGACGGTAATATTCGCCTGAGCAACGTTCGGCGCGGAGACACTATCCAGGGCGTCCTGAGAACCGTCGACTTCGAGTACGATATGCTCAGAGCCGCCTTTGACAAGCAACTTCAAGCCGCGAACCTGAGCGACGCCGAGCGTGCCGACATGATGCAGCAATACATTAACGGTCTGAACCAGATTACCTATCTGGAAGCGCGTCAGGCAACAGTACCCCAGTAACCATCCGGAGTCAGTGATATGGCCGTGCAGTGTCCGTTTTGCAACGCACCCTTCAAGGCCGACTACCCGGTTAAAACAGAAGGCGTGCATACGGTACAGTGCGACCAGTGCAGACGAGCCTTTATTATTTGGGTCAGGAAAGGGTGGCTGGGGTGGTCACGCCTGGTCAAAGTGCGCTAAATTGAAGCTGTTCGAATTCTCAAATATTAGGTCAACAAAGCCACTGTATTTTAAGCCACATACGCATTGATATGCGTCCCCCGAAACCGGTCAACACAAGCGCCGGAATTGACCCGAACTCCCGACTTGATGGCCTTTAAGCCGGCGTTTTCAGCAACTCAGTAAAATTTTGTAATTGCCAACCAGATTTACACAATTTGGTGATTGATCTTGACCGGTCGGATAAGCATAATGCGCGCCGCGATCTGCCCAATTTCTGACCAGACCGTGAACCTCACACACTTGCTGTTTTTTGGAGATTACTATGACAGCTATCGGTCTAAATACCCCGGCTCAAGTACCGGCAAAAACACTTTCATCCCAATTCTATATGCCATCCATGCCGCCGCTGCAAATGCTGGCCTTGGCAGGTCGCCGCTATCAAGCCTGGCAGTATCGTCGCCAGTTGACTCACCTTCTGCGTTACGATGACAGTATGCTGCAAGATATCGGCAACACCCGTGCCGAGCTGAGAATGGCTATCCAGATGCCGTTGAGCCAGGACCCGCGCCCACTGTTGAAACAGTGGCGTGCACAGCGTCGCATTACCGGTTAAAAAATTGAGGGAGGTAGCTCTACCTCCCTGTCTTTTGTTCAGCATTGACCACTTCAGACGAATAACCATTTTGATTAACCGTTTCGTTCACACTTCGATCAGAACATGTTGAATACATGCTTCATCGAATACTAACGAGACACCCTCTGTAGCAATACAAACGCCTCACGTTGAACAAAGGGCAACCCCGTTAATGCCCGGTCAAAATGCTGATGAAGGTTATCCAGAGCAACCGTGCTTTCCAGTGGCTTGGTGTGGAAACCGGTGGTATCAGCCGCGTCGTTCTCTCCGGTTCCCAGATCGGTTGTCGTACCCGATCAGCCGATACTCGGCGACCCAGTCCGGGTTAAACTCGACCTGTATTTTGACGTCTTTGGCGATGGTCTGCAGCGTGCCGGTCAGGTCTTCAGCGAAGACTTTGCGCGCTTCGCTGAACTGATCAATATAATACGCCGTGCCATTACCGAGGTTGGTCAGCTCTTCCATCAGGTGGTCGTTATAATTACCGGTGCCAAAGCCGAGGGCACTGAAAAATACACCGCTTTGCCGCTTGGCTTCAATCAGTGCTTTCAGGTCATCGAGGTTCGTCACCCCCACATTGAAGTCACCGTCGGTGCCGAGTATGAATGGCAAAGGGGTGATCGCTGTTGCCAGGCCCTTCATAGTGATAATCGAAATAATTGAGCAGCTCTTCGACCCGAATGCTGTCTTCAGGGGGCAGCACACCCTGCCCCAGAAAGCGGCGCATGTTGCTGTAGCTGGCGGTATCGACATCAATACTGAACGTAGACACCGGCGTTTCAACTACTCGATGGATCGGGTTTAACTCAGCTGCCTCGTAGCGTTCACGATTGGGCTCCGTATAAATCGGCTGTTCCGGGCTATGAACCGGCATGAGCGTGCTTGCTACGCTCTGCGACTGCACCTGATCGCCTGGGCTCGTTGCATCCTGATGGGTCACATTTGCTTTCTCCGCCTCCCCCTCCACCTCTTATGGTGATGCCGTGCGAGTTTCAGCAGGCGGCGAGTCGGATTGAACCGCGTCGCCTTCCAACGCGCCAGGCTTCTGAACACTGGAGCAGGCGGCGAGTACGGCGGTTGTCAGCCAGAGGCTGTGAATACGGTTGGACATGTGGCTTCCCCTGTTGTTTAACGGCCGCCGTATTGGCGGTCTCGGGGGTTAAACGTTTGGGGAGGGAGAAAGGGGTAAAAAATTACAGGGCTGGCTGACCATCGCAAAAGCCCGGTGGATCGGCACTGATCAATTAATTGAAGGGCGCGCCCTAAACTATGTCGTTCTTCGATGCGCCCTATCCAATGCTTAAACTGTGTTGCTGGTTCAGACTTTCCTGGCACTGCAGCTTCTAATCACTACAAAGCCGCCGCCTCACTACCCGTCTGACGTTTGTCATCGGCACTGGCTAACTGGTAGCGACCTACGGCATTCAGCAGGGCCTGCAACGTTGCTGTGGTGGTATCACCGGCCAGCGATGCGGCGGTAACCGGGGTGCCGCTGACGCTGACTTTCAGGCAGGCCAATGCGTTGGCCTGCGTGCCTTCCGACAGTGCAAATTCATCATAGGCGTCGACTTGCAATGTCACGTCGTAGCGTTTCTCCAGTGCCTGGGCCAGTGCCTCAACGGCCCCTTGCCCATAGCCTTGCAACAGAACCCGGTCACTGTCATCACCAAAATCAATCTGAGCCTCAACGCCCTCATCGGTTCGATGCAAATCATAGGTGTGCAAGCGCCAGCCTTCCGGTGTGGTGAGATAGTCGCGGTTAAACAATTGATGAATGGTATCCGAATTAATCTCATCACCGCTCACTTCTGCAGCACGCTGAACCACTTTGGCGAAATCGATCTGCAGCCAGCGTGGCAGAGTTATGTCGTAATCGCGTTCCAGCACATAGGCCACACCACCCTTCCCGGACTGGCTGTTAATGCGCACTACTTCTTCATAGCGACGGCCCAGATCCGAGGGGTTGATCGGCAAATAGGCGACCTGCCAGACTTCGTTTTCTTCCTTGCGACGGTTCAGACACTTGCGAATAGCATCCTGATGGCTGCCCGAAAAGGCGGTAAACACCAATTCACCGGCATAGGGATGCCGCGGATGCACCTGAATCTCGGTGCAGTATTCGACCGTGCGAATGATCCGCGCCATATCGGATAAATCCAGTGTCGGGTCGATACCCTGTGAATAGAGATTCATCGCGGCGGTCACCAGGTCCATATTGCCGGTACGCTCACCGTTGCCCAGCAAGGTACCCTCGATCCGGTCGGCACCGGCCATCAGGCCGAGCTCGGCCGCGGCCACGCCGCACCCGCGGTCGTTGTGGGTGTGCAGACTGATGATAATGTGTTCACGGTGTTGAATGTTGTCGCACACCCACTCGATCTGATCGGCGAAAATATTGGGCGTCGACATTTCAACGGTCGCCGGCAGGTTGATGATCATTCGCTGGCCCTGCTCGGGCTCCCAGACAGCAGAGACGGCATCAATGACTTCAATCGCAAAATCAAGCTCGGTTCCGGTAAAGCTTTCCGGCGAATACTGGAAGGTCCAGTCGGTTTCCGGATGCAGCGCAGCGTGGCGCTTAACTTCTCTGGCGCCATTGACGGCAATGGCTTTAATGCCGTCCCGGTCCAGCCCAAAAACCTGCTCGCGCTGAACCGTTGAGGTTGAGTTGTAGACGTGCACGATGACACGAGGCACTCCGGCAAGCGCTTCATAGGTGCGGGCGATCAATTCCGGCCGCGCCTGGGTGAGCACCTGAATGGTCACATCGTCCGGAATGTGGTTTTGCTCGATCAATTGCCGGCAGAAGTCAAAATCCGGCTGGCTGGCCGACGGAAAGCCGATTTCGATTTCCTTAAAGCCACAGTCTACCAGCAGGTCAAACATCTGTTGCTTTTGCACCAGGTTCATTGGTTTGACCAGCGCCTGATTCCCGTCCCGTAGGTCTACCGCACACCAGATCGGTGCCTGCTCGATCAGTTGATCGGGCCAGCGACGGTCGGTTTTGCGAATAGGGGCAAAGGCCGGGTATTTGCGATGGTCGAAGCTCATGATGATTGTCCTGTTGTCAGGCTGTTATTGTGATGTTGGTTGTGATGCTGGTGCTGATCGTTTTAAGTCGTGTTGCCGTCAAATCGGCCATTACAAAGCCAGCAACTTTCTTGCTTAAAGCGGCGAGAAAGTTGACAGGCGGCCTGCACCGCCTGGTCAGGGAGACTCAGCCCCGGGGTTCAGGGCATGGCACCTGCTGGGCCGGCAACGGGGTCGTCGCTGGCACTGTCTGGCCTTGTGAGCCGGACAGTCGGGGTCTGCAACAGCGATAACCGCTACTCTCCCGAGCAATGACCCTATGATACTCAGGCCGCCCGGCAATGTGTTTGCTAATTCGATCTTAATTCGCTACTTTTGAGCATTAAATTGCTCATTTATTATATTTTTTGAGAGATGTAGCCGACATGAACGAAAAACTGGTCAGAATCGATAAGACAGACCGCCGTATTCTCGATTGCCTGCAACAGGACGGCGGTCTCACCAATCAGGAACTGGCCGAACGGGTTGGCCTGTCACCCTCGCCCTGCTTGCGTAGGGTGCGGGCACTGGAGAACGCTGGGGTGATCCTGAAACGGGTGACGCTGTTGGAGCGCAAGGCGTTGGGGCTTTCACTGACAGCAGTGATCATGATCAGCATGGACCGCCACATTCCCGAGCGCTTCGATGAGTTCCAGCGCCAAATTGAGGCCTGTCCGGAAATCCAGGAATGCTACCTGATCACCGGGCACGATGCCGATTACATGCTCAAGGCCGTGGTGCCGGATATGGATGTGTTTCAGGAGTTACTGCTGAACCGTATAACCCGAATCCCCGGTGTTTCGGGCGTGCATTCGAGTTTTGTGCTGAGGCGCGTGGTAGATAAAACCGAGTTGCCATTAGGCTACATTCAGGAAAGTTGAGTGGAGCCCGAGTGACCCTCGTCAAAAATAAAAACCCTACCGCAAAAACTTGACCGTCTTCTGAAACCACATAAGCAACATAGGGTCGCCTTCTACCGTCAGACGCTTGTCCTGAATGGCTTTCATGACAGCGTTTCGGTCTTTGCCGGCGGCCATTGCCCAGAGTGTACTGAACCCTTCTGAGGCGGTGGTAAAGCGAAGTGTGATGTCTGCTGAGCTGGCCTGGCCGTTGATTCATGCTGTAAAAACGTAAAACGGGGCCATAAGGCCCCGTTTCGTGACTAAAACCCCTTCACTGGTGATTAACCGGATTGAAGGTGAGCTATGCCTGTTCTCAGTTTACTGAGTCTTTCAGCGCTTTACCGGGCTTGAACGCAACGGTATTGCTCGCCGGAATCTGGATGCTGGCGCCAGTCTGCGGATTTTTGCCAGTGCGGGCGGCACGGGCACGTGCTTCAAAAGTACCGAAACCCACCAGGGTTACAGACTCTTTCTTAGCAACGGTGTTGGTGATCTGATCCAGCATGGCGTTCAGCACTTCATTGGCTTTTTCTTTGGAGATGTCCGCTTTTTCGGCGATGGCAGCAGCCAGTTCTGGTTTACGCATAAGACTTTCCTTCTGTTTATATCGATTTTCGCATAACTAATTCAGCATACGCGACGGTTTTTGAATTGCCAAGCGTCTAACACAGGCGCATGGCAGTCCCAATCTAGCTAGCCAATAGGGGTGGAACGACTTTTAACCAGGTGTTGCGCTCTTTTATGCGCTCACCGGTCAATGCAAAGCCCACAACCGACTCACCCTGACGGCACACAGCCGCTAGATTAGCGCCACTGCCTTCAATTTGCCATGCCCCTTTGCTTCGAGGTGGGTAGGCGATCACAGGACACGCCGGAGTTTTTACCGTTACCGGCATGGCCGGCCAGTGGACAGCGGTCTGTTCACCGGCCAGCGTTTTGGCCAGAGCACGCGCCGCATTCATCAGTGGCATTACATACATCAACACCACACCCTCTACTTCAGCGCAATCACCCAGCGCGTAAATAGAGGGGTTGCTGGTTTGCAAGTACTTATCAACCTGAATACCACGATTGACGGCAAGACCCGCTTTGCGAGCCAGATCCAGGCGCGGTAACAAACCAACGGCCGACAACACCAGGTCAGTTGACAGCTTTTGGCCGTTGGTTAGGCTGGCTTGCAATTTCCCGTTCTCAGCCTTGTCTACCCGGCTCAGCAGAGGGCCAAGATGGAAACGAACGCCCGCGTCGACCAGTGCCTGTTTCAACGCCTCGCCTACGTCTGCTGGCACCAGGCCGGTGAGTAAGGATTCACTGGGTGCTACCACATCCACTTCAAAGCCGGCACTGACCAGATCGTTGGCGAATTCACAGCCAATCAGCCCAGCACCCATAATGGTGACTTGACGAGCCTCGACCAACTCAGCCTGTAACCGAGCAAAATCGAGCCGATTGTTCACACTAAACACCCGATCGAGCGCGTTCCCTTCCAGCGGGGCTGTTATTGGCTGTGCCCCCACTGCCAATACCAAGTGCCCCCACACCAGCGTCGAGCCGTTGTCGAGGTGCAGGGTCTGGGTGCTGGGGTCAATGTACAGGACTTCAGTGCGAGTCAGAATGTCGGCCTGGTAGCGCTCAGCAACCTCGTCAGCCGTCATCTGGATCAGATCGTCTGCTGACTGGCCTTTGCTGTGCGCATTGGACAGCATAGGCTTGGAATACCCGGCAGCGTCATCCACAGTCACCAGCACCAGTGGCCTGTCAGGATCAAGCTTGCGCCACTCCCGAATGAGCGAATAGGCGGCCATTCCAGACCCGATAACAATCAGCGGAGGGATCGGCAGCGACTTTCCCATCAAAGCACAATCATTTCAAAATCTTCTTTGGAGGCGCCGCAATCAGGACACTCCCAGGTATCAGGCACATCTCCCCAAGCGGTGCCGGGCTCAATACCTTCGTCCGGAATACCTTCTGCTTCGTCATAAATAAAACCACAGACAATGCATTGCCACTTTTTCATGTCGATCCCCCTTGGATAACGTTTCGATAAAATAGTCCGGGTCGCTGAAACTACTGTCAGTACCGGATAAATGCAAGCTAGGTAGGCTTTGTTCAGTGAAGTCCGGGTTGCCTGGCATTCAAGCCCATGGCGTTTTACACTAACCCTCTTCAAAAGCCTACGGACGCCCCTGTTTTGACCGTTGCGAACTCCCTACACAATGCGGTTAACGCCCCAGTCATCAAATCGCCCCCTGACATGCTGCATTATCATTGGTACGCCCCTGATACCCGGGCAGACCAGTTGCCAGCGGCCGTACGCTACTGGCTTTACTTGCCTGGTAGCCTGACACAGGCATTGCGCAAGCGGTCGGCTTCGTTTTCGTTACAGGTACTGGCAGAAGGTGCCATGACACTTGATGCACCAATAGCCGCATTCACCCAGCAAACTGACCCCTTAAGCTGCTGGTCCCGACAAGTCGCGCTTTGTCATGGCGACACCCCTTGGGTGCTGGCGCATACACTGGTTACCCGAGCCAGCCTGGACAATGGCCTGCACCCACTGACCCGACTTAACAACCGGCCACTGGGAGAGTTATTATTTGCAACCCCAGGCGTGTATAAAGACCAGCAAGAAATCACCCGGACCGAGCTGGGCTGGGGGCCGCGAGCGCGTTATTGGTTGCACGGTTACCCGGTTCTGGTTGCAGAATTTTTTATGGATGCCCTATTACGTGATGAACACCAACGTTTTTCCGCACTACCTTAAATTAACCAGGCTCAACCGCCCGATTGGCATCTACCTGCTGCTTTGGCCAACTCTGACGGCGCTGTGGCTGGCGGCCGAGGGCTGGCCACCACTGCACCTGGTGGTGATATTTGTATTGGGTACAACTTTGATGCGCAGCGCAGGCTGTGTCGTCAACGACTACGCCGACCGGCATCTTGACGGCCACGTCAAACGCACCAAGCAGCGTCCACTGGCACGCGGCCTGGTCAGCGAGCGCGAAGCGCTTATTCTGGCCGCCTCGCTGGCGCTAGCCGCCTTTGTGCTAGTGTTATTCACCAACACCACCACCGTTTATATGGCCTTTGGCGGGCTCTTTCTGGCGGTACTGTACCCGTTTATGAAGCGCCACACCTACCTGCCGCAGGTCTTTCTGGGTGCTGCATTTTCGTGGGGCATTCCAATGGCCTATACCGCTGTCGGAACACCACTGTCGGAAATAACCTGGTTGCTGTACAGCGCCAATATCCTGTGGACGGTTCACTATGACACCCTCTATGCCATGGTCGACCGGGACGACGACTTGAAAATCGGCATTAAATCCACCGCCATTCTGTTCGGTGACGCCGACAAATTGATGGTCGGCCTATTGCAATTACTGACCTGGCTAAGCTGGCTGCTACTCGGCATTCAGGCTGAACTGCGATTATTCTGGTGGCTGGGCCTGGTCATCGCTACCGGCTGTTTCATTTACCAGCAGTGGCTGATCCGCGACCGCAACCGCGACGCCTGTTTCAAGGCCTTTCTAAACAACCACTGGGCCGGCATGGCCCTGTTCATAGGCGCAGTCATGGACCTGGCACTGTTTCAGTAAAACAAACACCAAACCAACAAAGGTCCATAGCCCCTAACTCACAACTCAAAGCTCAAAGCTCAAAGCTCAAAGCTCACAGCTCACAGCTCACAGCTCTAAACTCTCAACTCTCAGTTAAAACCAATTTTGACAATTAGGTGAATGCTGTAACACTTCTGTCATGCAAGCGGCGTTAAATGATCACAAAGGTGACATCAAGGAATACCATGAACTCTCGCAGCATTCTTATCGTTGACGATGAATCAGCCATCCGCGAAGTGATTGCAGCAGCGCTGGAGATGGCCGGTTACCATACGCTGGAAGCGGGTGATGCCACTGAAGCTCACAGCTTGGTCGTTGATCAAAAACCCGATCTGATCCTGCTCGACTGGATGATGCCTAACGTGAGTGGTGTCGAATTCGCGCGACGCCTTAAGCGCGACCCGATGACGGCAGAAATACCGATCATCATGTTGACCGCCAAAGGCGAAGAAGACCATAAGATAACCGGCCTGGAAGCAGGGGCTGACGACTACATCACCAAACCTTTTTCGCCCCGGGAACTGGTCGCCCGCCTCAAAGCCGTGCTGCGTCGCACTACCCCGGCCGGTATTGAGGAAGCCATCGATATACAAGGCTTGCGGCTCGATCCGAACAGTCACCGCGTCAGCACGACCGACGGTGAGCTAACCATGGGGCCAACCGAGTTCAGATTACTGCAGTTTTTTATGAGCCACCCGGAACGGGCCTATTCCCGCTCGCAGTTACTGGATCAGGTCTGGGGCAGCAACGTCTATGTCGATGAGCGCACTGTCGACGTACATATCAGGCGGCTGCGCAAATCTCTGGGTGAACCATTCCAGGCTATGATTCAGACCGTTCGAGGTACGGGATATCGCTTCTCGACCAAAGTTTCGGCACAATCGGCTTCATGATTCGAGATATACGACGCCCTTACTTTCGAAACCTGTTGCTGAGTCTGGCCGGTATTGTCGCGCTCGGCTTCTATTTTGGCGAACCCATCTTAGTATCGCTCATTGCCATCAGTCTGTATCTCGCCTGGCAACTGTTCCAGCAAAGCCGCCTGATACGCTGGCTGGAACAGGGTGCCAAATCTGAACCACCGGACTCAAAAGGTCTCTGGGGCATGGTTTTCGACCATCTATACAGTGAGCAGCGTCGCGGCAAGAAGCAGGTTCGCTATTATCAGAACGTTATCAACCGGGTCCAGAACTCGACCGAGGCATTGCGCGACGGTGTCATTATGCTCGATCGCCAAGGCTCCCTGCAGTGGTGGAATCAGTCCGCTGCCGATTTGCTCAAGCTGCAACCCCGCGACGAAGGCCAGTTACTGATCAATCTGGTTCGTGAACCTGCCTTTCAAAAGTTCTATCAAAACCGGGAAGTCCGAGAGAGCATCCGCATCGATAACCCAGCCTTCACTGACCGGACGCTGGATGTCTCGATGACCATTTACGGCAAAGGCGAGCGCTTGCTGCTGATTCGAGACTCCACACGCATGACTCAACTGGAACACATGCGTCAGGACTTCATAGCCAACGCCAGTCATGAACTAAAAACACCGCTGACTGTGCTTAAGGGTTATCTCGAATCAATTCTGGACTTCAGCGACGACCTACCGGCGCCATTGCGCCGCGCTTTGGACAGCATGAATGGTCAGACCCAACGCATGGAGAACCTGGTAAACGACCTGCTGCTGCTTACCCGACTGGACGCAGAAGTCCATAATTCCATGCGCCAACGAATCGAAGTGGGTGCCTTGCTGAACAGCATTGCTGACGACGCCAGGGCGTTGTCCAGCGACCGAAAGCACCAAATAACAGTCGCGCTGGACAGCGACATGGGGCTTCAGGGTGACCTGGCAGAGCTACGTTCCGCCATCAGCAACCTGGTTTACAACGCGGTCAATTACAGTCCGGATGGCAGCGATATACAGTTACAATGGCACGACTCAGCTCTGGGCGGCTTTATTTCGGTCAGGGATAACGGCATTGGCATCGACCCTCGCCACATTCCGCGGTTAACTGAACGCTTTTACCGGGTCGACCCGGGGCGCAGCAGCGAACGTGGCGGCACAGGCCTTGGACTGGCGATCGTAAAACACATTTTGCACCATCATCAGGGCCGGCTGGATATAGCCAGCGTTCCCGGACGAGGTTCAGTTTTTACCTGTTGTCTGCCCGCCGAACGCCTTCTACCAGGCGCGGCAGCAAACGAAAACATGCTCAACTCAGCGCCGAATAACAGCCACAAGTCGGCTTAAAACCGCCATTTTTTCAGGATCGTCATCTACGAACTTGACGCCAAGACGCACTCTACGGGTGTCCATTGATGCTTCGCGTAACTCCAGCTGAGTTACAAAACCATTGATTCGCGCCAGACTATCGGTCTGACCTGGCACCTCAAGATCAATCACCACCTGTTCAAACAGGATCGGTGCGGGTACCTCTTCCAGTAAAATATCGACTGAAATCTCGACCATATTCAAATCACGTACAGCCCCTTTCCATTGCCCTTTCGACGAACGAACCAGCACCTTGGTCGCCGTCTTGCTGGCTGCAGCAACCACCTTTGACGTTTCGGTTTTACTACCACTGAGCAGGCTCGTGCCCGGATCGCTGGCGGGCTTCGCAGCCGTTGGTTTTGCTGGTGACTGGGTTGATGTCAACAGGCTGGCCGATTCGCCCAGCCCACCACCAGACGGCCTGGCCATGGTCGACTGACCCTTGAGAATACTGCGAATTAGATCCTGGTGATTGACCGACAGCGCCTTCAGTACCTTCTTTAGAATTTGCTCGTTGCTGAACGGCTTGCCGATATAGTCACTGACGCCGGCTTCCACAGCCTTGACCACATGCGACTTGTCGCCACGACTGGTAACCATGATAAAGGGCGTTTTGCTTTCTTCGCGCTCGGTCTCGTTAGCGCGCAGCCAGCCCAGCAATTCCAGCCCGGACATTTCTGGCATTTCCCAGTCACACAACACCAGATCGTAGCGATTGCGATTGAGCAGACCCTGCGCCTTGCGACCGTTGGGCGCTTCGTCAATCTGGCATTGGGAAAACTGACTTTTAAGTGCTCGTTTGACCAGGTCACGGATAAAACCAGCGTCGTCGGCCACCAAAAAAGAAAGTTTTTGCATTCGTTTGATCCTGTGCTAAGCAAAAAAGTCTCAAAAAGAGTTCGTGCATCCATCGTTAAAGACTAGCTCAGCGAACTGTGCCAGACCAGCGCTTTTACCGACTTACTGGCTGCAACCGCAATTGCCAGCGGCCGGAATCTGGCACTACCCGCCCCAGCGCTACCGAGCGATAGCGCATGTCCCAGTCGACCAGTTGCCTGATGGCATTCACCGTGGTTTCAGGTGTATTGACCGACCAATAGATGGCGGTGACCAGATCACGCTGAATGGGCAGTACAGACGTTTCCTGCTGATCAGGATCAGGCCTGACCGGCACGTTATTGCCTGTGGTCAGCAAGCGCCACTCCTGGTTGTCCGCACAGGCGGGGTGATCTGAAAGCAAGCCGGGAAATGGATTGGTCGCCGTTACGCGAAACTGGTGTTCGACACCGTATTTTACCGGGGCTAACAGAGCAGGTCGGCCTTCCTGACTGGCCAGAGAGTCATGTCGACTGGCCAGTGCCAGTGCCAGGCCACTGAATTCATCCGCCTGTTCGCGCCAGGCCAGATAGCACAGTGGCGAAGGAAATAAACGTGCAACCCTCGCTTTGGCCAGTCGGTCAGGATCATACTGAAGCGTTTGACCGTGTTCCCGCTGGCGGGCGGACGCCAGTACAGTGCTGGCCAGGTCGCCTTGCTGGGCCCGAAAATGCTCAAAGCTGAGCAACCCTTTGACAGCTGCAGGTAAAGCGTCGTACTGGTGACGCCATTCAGCGGCCAGAACGTCTGCGCTGACCGGCTGATGAATTTGATCCTGCCAGGACGTAAACTGGACAAAGGGCAGAGCCAGCGGCAAACCATCGCCCAGCGGTATAACCCCCTGCTTAAGCCAGAAAACCAGCGATTTGTCGCCAAAAAGATGCAGACTTCCAGATGGTAATGTCCGTTTGGTTGACATGATTAGTACGATATTCCCCAGATTTATTGGCAGGATTAGCGCGATCTGTGCATTGTCACGACCCACTGAAACACACCATTCAGCATAGTCGGCCTTGCACTCGGCCACACTTTCCGGATCACCTCACATTCTTGTAAGACATTACCTACAAGCAGAGTAAGCATTCACCATCATTATTGTGACGAAGTTCACTTAAATACCTTGCGAAGGCCCATAACACCATCGGGTCTACTCGCTAACGTGACTAACCCTGGGCTTCAAAACAATAACTGTGTCACACACTACAGGGAAATTCACTATACTCACCATGTGTTCAGGAAGAACATCAATGGACAAAACAGGGGCCAGGCAGGCCAGCCATAGGATGGTAACAGGAGCATCGCATCACGCGACACAGCATGGATGCTGTCGTCCGGACAGAGATGGCTGGATAGCAGAATAGACACACTTAGGCGCCAGGATGGAGCCAATAGTGCGGCCACGGACGCTCACAGCGGTAGGGTGGTCGACACGGACAGTTAAAATGATCTTATTAAAAAGGGCTCCCGGACGGAGCCTTTTTTATGTCTGTTAGCCCGAGCGGTTTTGAGTTCGGACCGACAGGCACATCCCTGACCGCAGGACGCAAACATCGACGGAGCATCCCTGACTGCATCAGCCAAGTGATCAAAGAATACTGTTTAGCATCGCCGCCAGGCGCACAGCTGACTTGATCATCTGAGTTTCCAGCACAGGCATGGCTGCCTGCCGGTAAGCCGCATCATATTGGCCGCGTGCGGCAAAAACGTATGCAGTGTCCAGTGCTATTTGATGGGTTTCCAGCGCCCAGTTGATCGGATCAAGTGACTGCTGCCACTCCTCAACCGGCAGATCCCCCAAACGTCGCCGATATCGTTGCGCCTGCACAAACCAGGAATCAGTCACCTGACTGTAGAGATCCTGATTCCACACCCAATCCAGCGTGACTTCGCGCAAGTCACTGGTAATCAGCGTCTGATCCAGACCACCGTTATCGGCTTTGCGTCCCGCATTGACCGGTATATGCAACTCAGTCACGAAATGCATCAGGTATTGCAAAGCTTCCTTTTTTTGAAAAAAGGAATACGACGAGTCTTCTAGTACCCGCCGGCTTTCCAGTATCGCTGCCAGCACACATTGATTGCCCGGGCAGTTATCGATCAGGTCAAAAGTCGCAGCGCCTTGCGCAAACAAGACCTTACTGTACAGCGGGTCAGGACGGCCCTGGTCTGCCCAGTCTGCCAGAGCAATCAAGTCACGCTGCCACTGCGGGCCATACCACTGCGCCAACTGCTCACGGGCACCGTTGTCCAGTTGCAGGGTCGCCAGTTGAATCACCGCCTGGTGACCTGCCTTATTAAATGCCAGCGCCCGCTCTGCAGGCAACAGGGCCGCCACCATACCGGTGATCAAAACAACCCGCCGGAACACCCGAGAGCACCTCATCCGCGCCGACTGTTCTTTTCGGCCAGCCAACCGACCAGAATAAACACCAGCACCACCAGGACGCCCAGCCAAAGTGACCCTCCTATCGACAACAACCGCGACACCAGGGGCACCAGATAGACAACAATCATGCCGTAACCAACGGCACAGAGCACAATAAAAGCCAGGGTTCGCAGAATAAAGTGGGCACGGCGCATCAATGCCCAAACCGCCCGATTCACATGATGCCCATAGATAACCAGCAAGGTAGCCACCAAGGCGGACGAAATAAAGGTTAGGTGCGGGCGAATAAGCTCAGACAGGGACAACATGAGATCGGTAATGACATTCATTCAATATTCCACAGCAATTCGACAGATGGCAGTGACTGTACTGAATATCAGAGCACGGTTCCAGCTCACCGGGCCAGGGTGCGGTAAACAGACCAACAATGGAGGATTCACTAGAAAGACGAGCTGCCACTGCAGACTGTATGGCAGGTCTGTCCGGTGACATTTGACAGCTTGCTCAATTCGATGGCATCAGCGCCAGCCTGAAGGCCGACAATGCAAATCGATCCCTTTGGGAAGATCAGAAACGAAAAAACCCGCACAAAGCGGGCTTTTTAGAATGGTGCCGGCACCAAGAGTCGAACTCGGGACCTACTGATTACAAGTCAGTTGCTCTACCAACTGAGCTATGCCGGCAACGGGTGCGTAATATAAGGAAAACCGGTTTGCTCGTCAACAACCTTTTGATTCGCAACAAGTTTTTTCCCAACTATTTTTTCCGGATCTGAGCTTCAACTTCGTCGAGTTTAATATGGCGCACGTCCTGGCCCTTGACCAGATAGATCACCGATTCCGCCACGTTGCGCGCATGGTCACCGATACGCTCCAGTGAGCGTAGCGACCACATCACGTTCAGCGCCCGGGTAATGGTTCGCGGATCTTCAATCATCGTCGTTACCAGGGTTCTTATGGCGGTACCATACTCCAGATCTACCGCCTGGTCCTGTTGCAAAACGGCCAGGGCGCTGTCGGTATTCAGCCGGGCAAAGGAATCCAGTGACTGGGAGACCATTTGCCTGACTTTCTCACCAATATGACGCAATTCAACGTAGCCTTGCGGGCCCGAGCCAGTATCCGCCAGTTCCAGTGTGTGTTTGGCAACCTTGGAGGCTTCATCACCCATGCGTTCAAGATCATTAACCGCCTTGGTAACGGCGATGACAAAGCGCAGATCAGACGCGGCGGGATGTCGCAGCGCCAGAATACGGGTGCACTCCTCGTCTATTTCAAGCTCCATGTCATTCACCGTCTGATCGGTGTCTATGACACGCTGGGCCAGAGCCGAATCCATTTCCATCAGGGCTCTGAGCGCATCCTCTACCTGTTGTTCGACCAGGCCGCCCATCTGCATCAGGTTCTTACGCGCCTCTTCCAGCTCCGCGTTGTACTGAGCCGAGGTATGGCGGTCAAAATGTGATTTGTCCATGCTGTCTCCCTTTCCGGTCAGCCAAAGCGACCGGTGATGTAATCTTCAGTAAGTTTGTGATCCGGTGACGTGAAGATCTTGTCCGTATCGCCGACTTCGATCAGCTTACCCAAATGAAAATAGGCGGTACGCTGCGAAACCCGCGCCGCCTGTTGCATGCTGTGGGTCACAATGGCAATGGTGTAGTTTTTAGACAACTCAGCGATCAACTCTTCTATGCGTGCTGTGGCAATAGGGTCCAGTGCTGAGCAGGGCTCATCCATCAGAATCACTTCCGGCGACACCGCTATGGTGCGGGCAATACACAGACGCTGCTGCTGACCCCCGGACAGACCTGTCGCTGGCTTGTCCAGCCGGTCTTTGGCTTCATCCCACAGTCCTGCTTTGCGCAATGCCGTTTCGACCACTTCATCCAGCTCGGTGCGACGCGACACCAGGCCATGAATACGCGGACCATACGCGACATTGTCATAAATTGACTTGGGAAACGGGTTAGGTTTCTGAAACACCATGCCAACCTTTGCGCGCAGTTCAACCACATCCATACTTTTACTGTAGATGTTGTCACCGTCGAGAATGACCTCGCCTGTTACCCGGCAGATGTCGATTGAATCGTTCATTCGGTTCAACGTGCGCAGAAAGGTAGATTTGCCGCAGCCGGACGGTCCGATCATGGAGATCACTTCATTCTTGCCTATGTCCAGACTGACGTTGTGGATGGCCTGGTTGTCGGCATAGAACACATCCATATTGCGCGCGCTGAGACGCGGATCATCCAGCAACGGGTCACCAACGGTCTGGGTCCAGTCGCCGATGTCAAACTGGTCGGGCTCGGTCTTGGTTACGGTCACGGTTTCAGCCTTCTGTTTTGCATATTGATGGGTCAAAGTCATCGTCTGTGGTCTCCCCGTGATCGCCTACCAGCGACGCTCGAATTTACGTCGCAACAGGACTGCCAACAGATTCATCAATGCCAGGAACCCCAGCAACACCATAATGGCGGCAGATGTCTTGGCGATAAAAGCCCGTTCCGGGCTGTCCGACCAGATATAAACCTGCACCGGTAGCACCGTTGCTGCATCGGTAAAGCCCTGGGGAATATCGACAATAAAAGCCACCATGCCGATCATCAACAGCGGCGCAGTTTCGCCAAGCGCCTGGGCCATGCCAATAATGGTGCCGGTCAACATGCCCGGCATTGCCAATGGCAACACATGATGCAGCGTGACCTGCATCTTGGACGCACCCAGCCCCATGGCCGCATCGCGAATGGACGGGGGCACGGCTTTGATCGACGCCCGGGCGGATATGATAATGGTAGGCAACGTCATCAGCGTCAGCACGAGCCCACCAACCACCGGTGCCGAACGCGGCAACCCAAAGAAATTAATGAACACCGCCAGACCCAGCAAGCCAAACACAATGGACGGCACCGCCGCCAGGTTATTGATGTTCACCTCAATAATATCAGTCAGGCGATTCTTGGGAGCAAACTCCTCCAGATAGATTGCGGCCGCGACGCCAATCGGAAATGAGAGCGCCAGCGTCACCACAAGGGTATAAAACGAGCCGACAACCGCGCCCCATACCCCGGCCGTCTCAGGGTCACGCGAGTCACCCCGGGTAAAAAAGGTGGTATTAAAGCGACGATCGATCTCGTCATTGGCTATAAAATTATCTATCCAGGTTAGCTCCAAATCGCTTACTCGACGCTCCTCTTCTGGCAGATTCCGGTCAATCGTCCCATTCATAACCAGATCCAGGTCGTCGTCCGCCATCAACCAGAGCGTTTCGGTCTGACCCAGCAAATCCGGGTTTGCGATAAGACGGTCCCGAACTTCATAGCCCGCTGCAGTGCTGATAAGTGACATCAGTGCCCGTGTCTCTTTGCGTCCATCGACGTCAGGAAAGCGTTGCAGCAGTGACTGGCGAACCGCATTGTCAAAGTCAGCGTATCGCAACTGGTCGGGATCCGATGCGTCGTCTATATACAGCGCCTCGGGATCATAGGTAATGTCCAGTTTGACGAACGTACTCTGAAACGCCGGAATACCCTGGCTAAAAATAGTCACCAGCAGGATGGCAAGAAACACCAGGCCAGCACTGATAGACGCCACGCCATAGGCCTTAAAACGGCGTTCCCGGTTATAGCGTTGCTTGAGTCGGGCGTGCAGCCGCTCCTGTTTGACGGTGGCCATCCGCTCGATGGCGTTCAACGGTTGATCAGTCATATTGTTCACGGAACCTCTTCACGATCGACATGGCAACAATGTTCAACAATAACGTGGTAATAAACAGCATCAGCCCGAGTGCAAAAGCAGCCAGCGTTTTAGGGCTGTCAAATTCCTGGTCACCGACCAACAGGGTCGCAATCTGCACAGTGACGGTCGTGACCGCTTGCAGCGGATTAACGGTTAGATTGGCCGCCAGACCGGCCGCCATAACCACAATCATGGTTTCACCGATGGCGCGTGAAGCGGCCAGCAACACCCCGCCCATGATGCCTGGCAGCGCGGAGGGAAAGACCACTAGGCGAATTGTCTCATTTTTAGTGGCGCCCAGGCCGTAGGATCCGTCGCGCAGACTGTTGGGCACTGAGCTGATCACATCGTCGGACAGCGATGACACAAACGGAATGATCATGATACCCATGACCAGACCGGCCGCCAGTGCCGACTCGGCCGACACACCGTCCATGCCGATGCCTTGGAAAAAGTCTCGCACCAGCGGCGCCATGGTCAGCGCAGCGAAAAAACCATAGACCACCGTCGGAATGCCTGCCAGAACCTCCAAAAGGGGTTTTACGATGCTACGCACCCGCGAGCTGGCGTATTCAGACAGATATATTGCTGACATCAGGCCAAGTGGAACCGCCACCAGTAATGCAATTGCAGCAATTAACAGAGTGCCGACAAACAACGGAATGGCACCAAAAGCACCGGACGACCCCACCTGATCGGCGCGAATCGCAATTTGCGGGCTCCACTTAGTGCCAAACACAAAATCGAAAACGGGCACTGACTGAAAAAATCGAATGCTCTCAAACAGGACCGAAAGAATAATGCCGATAGTGATAAAAATGGCCAGAGTCGAGCACAGCATGAAAAAGCCTTTCAGAACCACTTCAAATTGTGGCCGGGCACGCAGTTTCGGGCTGGTTCGAAGCCAGGCGTAAGCACCGCCGAGTACAGCGATCACCAGTGACAAAAGCACCTTGCCAAATTGGCTACTGGCGTTCAGTGCATTCAATCGCTCTCCTGCCAGTACCAGCTCGGGGAACTGGGTGCCATCGATGGTACCAAGCTGGATATTGCGGATGCGACTGAACGTCAGGCTCAATTCTGATTCGGAGACGTTGGCATAGTTATCTGCAAGCGTTGCCAGTATTGCAGCATTAATAACGGTATTTTCCAGGGCCGACCAGACGATCAGTACCAGGAGCCCGGGAATACCGGTCCAGAAGGCCGCCATCAACCCATAGTAGTTGGGCAGCGAATGCAGTGTCTTGATGCCGCCATTAGGCCGGGCCAGTTGCACCGAGCGTTGACGGCCGAGCGCATAGGCCACCGCCGTCAACAAAAGTACGATCAAAATCAGGGTCGATGTTTGCATCCAACCACTCCTCAGAAAATAAAAAACATCTCGGTCAACACTCTTTTTTAAAAGCATTGAGCGGGACATTCAAGGCAGCAGCGATTCAGGTGCGCTGCAGCTCTAATAGGCAGCCCGTCCCTTCGTATCACTACTGCCTCAGCTTCAATCAATCATCGACAGCGAAGCAGACCCAACTGCCAGGCAGAGGGTGTCATCGGGCTGAGTATTGTCCAGGAAATGAACGCCCAGGGAAACTCACTGTTTTAAACGACCAAGAGGAAGTCCGGGCTAACCCGGACCTCCTCCAACATGACCCGACTGATGCCGGGCCGGACAATCTGCTTTACAGTGCCAGGTTGCGCAGGTTTTTTGTAGCGTCCGTCATGCGAGCATATTCCGAGTTTGACAGAGGAATCAGACCCCGGTCGATCAGATAACCATTAGCGCCAATGGCACGACGACTGGTGAATTCGGCCAGGTATTCCTCAATGCCCGGTATCACGCCCACGTGGGCTTTTTTAACGTAGAAGAACAGCGGACGAGAGACGGAGTAAGAGCCATCAGCGATGGTGTCAAACGTGGCAGTAACACCGTTTACCGCAATCGATTTGACCTTGTCAGAATTCTGATCCAGGAATGAGTAACCGAAAATGCCGACTGCATTCGGATCATTGTCCAGACGGGAGACAATCAGGCTGTCGTTTTCGCCAGCTTCAACAAAAGCGCCGTCTTCACGCATGGTGGCACAAACTTCTTCCATTTTATCTTCATCGGTGTCTTCCAATGATGAAATGGCGTCAAAGTCCTGACAGCCCTCTTCCATCACCAGCTCAACGAAGGCATCACGGGTACCGGATGACGGCGGCGGCCCGAATACACGGATAGCGGTGTCCGGTAAGCTGTTGTCGATGTCGTTCCAGGTTTCGTAAGGGTTGTCCACCAGACCAGAACCGTTCGGATTCGGTACCGTTCTAGCCAATGCCAGGAATATCTGGCCTTTTGAAAGGTCAAGTTCTGCACCGTCAACGCTGTTGGCAATGGCGATGCCGTCATAACCGATCAATACTTCAACGATCTCGTCGATACCGTTACTGGCACAGAGCTCAACTTCGGATTGTTTGATACGACGTGATGCGTTGGTAATGTCGGGAGTGCTTTCGCCAACACCCTGGCAGAACAGACTCAAACCACCACCTGACCCGGTAGACTCAATCGTTGGGGTCGGGAAAGACGTAGTCTGACCGAAACGCTCGGCAATGACCGTTGCGAATGGAAACACAGTAGAAGAACCTACAATGCTCATCTGGCTACGGCCTTCGGCCTGGACACTTGCGAAACTGGTAGCGGCGACGGCAAAAGCCAGGGCGCCAAACATTTTCTTGTTCACTGGTAAACCTCCAGTCAGTCGTTGGTTTTTCTCGGTGCTCCCATGGCAGGTTTGCCTGGTGGGTCACAACCTCGAAGCTCGAGACGCATGTTAGGACCCGGATGTGACGAGGATATGAATTTAATATGACAGTATTATGACAACGGTCATAAAAGGGTAATTACGGCAAGGCCGCTCCCTCTGACAGTGAGCAAAGGCCTGCAACAAGCCAGTCAAACAGCTGTACGGGTGATAACCTGACTGGCAGAATGAAGCCCCGGAAACTCTCTGAATCCGTAGAAAATTTGGCCGCAAGCGACAAAACATGAAAAAACTTGATGAAAAAGACCCGACCCCACGCGGTGAACTGCAATTGCGCGTTGTCGCTGAACCCAAAGACACCAACGTCAACGGTGACATCTCGGGAGGCTGGCTGGTAACCCACATGGACATGGCTGCAAGTATTGCGGCCAGCCGGCTGGCACGCGGCCGCACGACCACGATGGCGATTGGCAATATGTCATTTGTTCGACCGGTTCGTGTCGGCTCCGTAGTCTGTTGCTATACCCGAATTCTGAGTATGGGACGCAGTTCAATGAAAATGGGCGTGGAAGTCTGGTGTCGGATGCCGGAAGACGCCGAACGCCAAAAAGTCACCGAGTCCGAGTTCGTTTATGTCGCCATTGACGAAAACCGGCGCATACGGGCTCTGCCAGAGGCAGAATTAGATGACCCTCTCAATTGAGTCTTACTCTGCTTCAACCCTGACGCTCATGGTCACAATCCAGGCAAAGCTTTCTGCTAAATAGGAAACCCCGGTTAGCGGTCGCTAACAAATCAGCTTTTCATTGATTAACTCCCCGATTCGCTTTGGCTAAACAGCGCAAAAAAAAGTGCTTTGGGACCACTATGACGTTTTTATTACAGCCATGCCTCTCTATAATGCGCGTCCACTTCTTTCGACGATGTGACAGAGGAAAGCGATATGGCAGAAAGCCCTTTGATGGCCCTCTTTGGCCGGTCACCGGTAAAGCCGATGCAGGAGCATATGCAAAAGGCACATGCCTGCGCGGTACGGTTAATCGACTTTTATGACATGGCCGCCACCGGTGATTACACCGCCGCAGAGGCCATTCGTCAGGATATAGCGGTACTGGAAGGTGAAGCGGACCGGATGAAAAAAGACATCCGGATGCACTTGCCAAACAGCCTGTTCATGCCCGTATCCCGCTCTGATCTGCTCGAACTGCTGACCAATCAGGACAACCTCGCCAATCGCGCCAAAGACATAGCAGGCGTCATGCTTGGCCGGGAAATGGCCATTCCCGCGCCCATCCAACCGCTGATGCGGGAATACCTCGAATCCTCTATAACCGCCAGTCAGAAAGCCGCTGACGCACTGGCTGAGCTGGATGAACTGTTTGAAACCGGTTTCAGCAGCAAGGAGATCAAGCTGGTCAGTGGCCTGCTCAGTGACCTGGATGACCAGGAGCACAGAGCAGACGAACTGGAAATTCGGGTACGCAGAGCCCTGCGTGCTATTGAAAAGGACTACCCACCGATTGATGTCATGTTTTTATACCGGGTGATCGAACTGATCGGCGATCTGGCCAATGTGGCTCAGCGCGTCGGTTCCCGCCTGCAAATTCTGTTAGCCCGCTGAAGCATCTGATGTTCACTGCTTCAACTACCGCTCACTGAGAAGGGGAATTCCCATGACTATCATTGCAGAATACGGCCAATGGTTTGTTGTACTGGCCTGTCTGTTTGGGTTTTTCATGGCCTGGGGGGTTGGCGCCAATGACGTCGCTAATGCCATGGGTACCTCGGTCGGGTCTCGTGCCCTGACTGTAAAGCAAGCGATTTTGATCGCCATGGTATTTGAGTTTGCCGGAGCCTATCTTGCCGGCGGAGAAGTGACCGGTACCATTCGCAATGGCATTGTCGATGCCGATATCCTGGCCGGATCACCGGAGCTACTTGTTTACGGGATGTTATCGGCATTGCTGGCAGCCGGCATCTGGTTAGTGATTGCCTCGATGATGGGCTGGCCTGTATCGACTACCCATTCCATTGTCGGTGCCATCATCGGGTTCGCGGCGGTCGGCATTGGTGCCGAATACGTTTATTGGGGCAAGGTAACCACCATTGTAATGAGTTGGGTGGTGTCGCCTGTCCTCGCGGGCACCATTTCTTTCATTATTTTCCGAAGTGTCTACAAACTGATTCTGAATACCGACAACCCCTTCCAAAACGCAAAACGCTACGTTCCCATGTACATGTTCGTCACCGCGTTCATGATCACCATGGTGACCTTTACTAAAGGGCTCAAGCACGTCGGGCTGGATCTGAGCGGTTTAGAAAGCACATTGATCGCCATCGGCGTCAGTATAGTGGTCATGTTACTGGGAATGTTGCTGCTGAAACGGATCAAAGTTGATGAAGTAGCAGACCAGCAATTCCGATTCGCCTCTGTCGAACGGGTCTTCGCAGTACTGATGATATTCACCGCCTGTGCCATGGCATTTGCCCACGGCTCAAATGATGTCGCCAATGCGGTCGGGCCTCTGGCCGCTGTTATTAATGTAGTCGCCAATAATGGAGAGATCCTGGCTGAATCGAAAGTTCCTGGCTGGATTCTACTTCTTGGTGGCGGTGGCATTGTCGTTGGTCTCGCCACCTACGGTTACAAGGTCATGGGCACCATTGGTCGTAAAATCACAGAACTGACACCCAGTCGCGGTTTTGCGGCAGAACTTGGTGCAGCAACAACCGTTGTGCTGGCGTCAGGTACCGGCCTGCCAATCTCGACCACACACACGCTGGTTGGCGCTGTATTAGGGGTTGGTATGGCCCGAGGCATCTCGGCATTGAACCTGCGCATGGTGGGTACCATCTTCGCCAGCTGGATCGTCACCTTGCCGGCCGGCGCCTTTCTGGCCATCGTCTTTTTCTTTATGTTCAAAGGCATTTTCGGCTAACAGGATCCGGGGGTATCCGCTCTTCAGGACAGCTCCCCCTGGATCCTCGCGGTCAGTCACAGTAGCTGGATGGCACTATTCCCTGATGGCATCGCTGCGTATCGGCCTTAAGCGGTGATGAACCATAGCTATAGACCTTGAGTTAGACCGTTGCGAAACACCGTTAAAACATGAGTCCCTGGTTAAAAACCGGTACAGTGGCCATTCTGCTGACTGGATTTCGTCTGACCATGTTGTTGTCCCGTAATGTGTCACTGACGCTGCTGGCCCTGATCGCTTTTGCTGCCAATTCGGTGCTGTGCCGCTTGGCTCTGGGCACGTTACGTATTGATGCGGCCTCGTTCACCAGTGTTCGACTGGTCTCAGGTGCCCTGACCCTGCTGTTGATACTGGCACTGCGCCCCGGTACCGAGCCACTGATTCGAAGGGTCACCGCCGGAAGCTGGCGTGGTGCAAGTTACCTGCTACTTTATGCCGCCTGCTTTAGCTTTGCCTACGTGCAGCTGGATACCGCCACCGGCGCACTGCTGCTGTTTGGCAGCGTTCAATTGACCATGATCATAGTCAGCCTGTTGCGCGGCGAGCGCCTGGCCTGGTTGGAATGGCTGGGCCTGTGGATCGCTATTGGTGGCTTTCTGTTCCTGATCATACCGGGACTGACAGCCCCTACCAGACTGGGCTTTATTCTGATGGTCATCAGTGGCATTGCTTGGGGGTTTTACACGTTGAATGGCCGTGGGTCGCGTCGCCCGCTGGCTGATACCGCCGGTAATTTTATCCGCGCGGCACCCTTTACGCTGTTACTGTATTTACCCTTTACCGATTCAATTCTGATCTCTTCAGCAGGGTTCTGGCTGGCTGTCGCATCCGGTGCATTGGCGTCCGGGATCGGTTACACACTCTGGTACACTGTGCTTCCCACTCTTACTGGCATTGCGGCCAGTGTGTTGCAGTTGAGTGTTCCCGTACTTGCCGCTCTGGGCGGGGTTGTCATCGTCAGCGAAGTGCTGACCATACACCTGTTACTGGCGACACTGATGTTGCTCGGTGGCATCGCTGTGTTCCTGGCTGGGCGCGCAAAACAGGCGGCGGACCATTCGTAAATCAAGGTCCGCACACGGGTTCAGCCAGTACCTGATTAATGGTCAGACTTGCCGGAGTCAGATTCAATATCCTGGGAATTGAACTCGTCCATAAAAATGTCCCAGAAGGTCAGAAATAAGGCTGCGATCAACGGCCCGATAACGAAGCCATTAATACCCATTAGAGCGATACCACCCAATGTCGAAAACAACACCAGATAATCAGGCAACTTGGTGTCGCGGCCGACCAGAATGGGTCGCAATATATTGTCGGTCAGGCCAATGATTATAACCCCATAGAGTACCAGAGTAACGCCGGAGACGGCGTCGCCGATCGCGAATAAATAAATTGCGGCCGGCGCCCAGACAAGGGCGGCACCCACCGCTGGAATCAGTGACAGAACCATCATCATCACGCCCCAGAGAATGGCCGCGGGTAAGCCGAGCACCCAAAAAATAAAGCCGCCGAGAGCACCCTGAACCATTGCCACAACCAGATTGCCCTTTACCGTGGCCCGGGTAACTTCGGCAAATTTGTTGAACAATCGACGTTCGCGTTCGTCACCCAGCGGCAAGGCCTTAACCATTAAATCAATAATGGTATTGCCGTCTCGCAGCAGGAAAAAGGTCAGGTAAAGCATCATGCTCAACTGCAATACAAAACTCATTGTACTCTGGCCAAAGTTCAGGGTTTCCTGGGCTATATAGCGACTTGCGGTGACGCTGAATTCGGCAATACGCGACCGCAGGTTTTCGGTATCAATGCCCAGCGTTTCCAGCGTTTCCGGTATGATCGGGAAGGCGGTGCGAATCTGATCCAGATATCTGGCCGTAGACATATTGCCACTTTCAATGCCCTGATAAAGATTGATGGCTTCGCGCAGGACCTGAGAAAGCACCAGCAAGACCGGAATCACGACGATTAACATACAACATAACAGCGTGGTGATCGCTGCCAGGTTTCTTCGCCCGTTAAACTGGCGCAACAACCGCTGCTGCAATGGGTAAAAAATTACCGTCACGGCCGCTGCCCAGAAAATAGCGCCCCAAAATGGCTCCAGCACCAGCCCGAACAACAAGGTGACGATTAATAGGAAAACCAGAAAGGAACGCGTTTCCATCGATTGCTTCATGTTCTGTCCCTGTGAGCTACAAAGCTGATAGCTTACCCTAATTGAAGGAGGAATATAAAAGCGTGAATCGCAAAGTGCGGCGGGCAAACCGGCATTCAGTCAACTGCTGAGTCCTATAGTCCGACAATTCGGCTGAATTGGAAAAATTAACGTCACCTGGATCATTAATTTTGAGCGAAAAGTAACCATTGCTTTTCATGGTTTGGAAAAAGCAGAAAGCCTTTTACAACAACCTGCCAGGGCCGAATGTCGTTCATCAGACCCCGGCTGCACTGCAACTCTGTAGCGCCCGAACAATCCTGCTAGTGAGTCGTTTGCAACACTGCCAATTCATCTATGAACTCATCACTGTGTTCGATCAGGCCTTGCAATACATCCTGCTCCTGATCGGTCCAGTCCAGTTCCATCGCATTGAGGGTGTTTTGACGCCAATGGGTCTCGGCTTCAGTCAGGCGACGAATCAGACTGCTTTCGTCGGTCAATCTGGTTTTTACCCAGTCCGCGATGGCTTCGAACAAGGCACGCTCAATATTGGCGGCTTTGGGCAAATCGCCGCGTTCGCGCTCCAGCCTCTCGATATCAAGCAACAGGGTCTCCCGACGGACGGCAGTGGTCATAAGCAGTCGCTCAAGCGGTCCGGACAGCTTGCTTTGGTCAAGCACGTCTTGTATCTGTTCCAGCAACTCACCGCCCTGAGCATGAATGCCCGCCAACGCAGCGGTATGATCGTCTCTGACTCTGAGTATCGGCATAATGGCGCTCCTCCGGGCACTAGTTTACCCCACGTTTTGGCGTGAGTATGGCACTGATCAGTAATGATGCCGAACCCTATCTTTTAAACAGACGGGTAAATTTTGATAGCTGAATAATTCACGCGCAGATCTGTCTGATCCGAGGGACCTTGCCAGGCGTGAAATGCTCCCTTGCTTTTTCTACCGGGTCCGCTGATACAAACCGCGTTTCATTCATCACCGAATTTCGCTTTTTCAGGGGCATCCAAAATGACGTTAAGGTGTAAATACTCGCCCGAATGCCAAGCGGATACTGAAACTTGGTTGAAAAATGATCAAACAGCACTACACTATCGGTATACATTCACATTAACCGGGGAGATACCGCCATGCTGACGGACGTAACGGGTAGTAACGCCACACTCGGCTCTATCAACCGTCCGGAGCCGCGCACTCCCCAGGCTCCAACACAGGCCCAACGAGAGCCATCGCCACAGGAACAGCGGGCTCCGGCATCCGATGTTCAAGTCAATACAAACCTTGACGGACGGGCCAGTGCCGAACGTTCTCTGGTGCAAGAGGCCTCTAACCTGGCTATTTCACAACAGAGTCGCGGTGAAGTAACCGACCAACTGCGCTCTGAACGAGAGCAAATCGCCGCCGGAGGCAATACTGATCTGACTGACAGCAGGCAGCAACTGAGTGCAGACGCGGCGCAATCGTTGCAAGCGGTGCGCGAGCGGGCACTTAGTCAGCCTTTCGGTCGGGGCATTGATGATCTGGGACCATTGCCGGAAAACTCATTTTTCGTGCGTGACCGGGGTGCGACCTTGAGTAATCTTGACAGTACCATTTCGGCACTGGAACGGTTTTCACAGCTGGATGCGGCCCGCTTGAATGAGGTAGGGCAACAGTTCAATGCCGAGCAGGATAACCGGCTGAGCGAGAGCAACACCCCTGTTACTTCGGCGGATGAAGCACAGAGCGTTGTGACTGCTGTTCAGCAGCAATTGGCATCCGAAACGGCTACCGATGTAAACGGTCTGACTAAGATTGAAAGCAGCACGGTTCTGAACGCCTTGCAAAGCCAATAGACGCAATAAACAGCGTCACTGTCCAGCACACACAAGGTCCTGACTGTCTATCAGTGGCTTGTGTGTGGTCGGACCATCGTAAACTGCAAATAAAGGTTGATCTGGTTTGCGACCAGTTGCAACTCTTCGAACTGACGTTGCGACAGCCGCCCGCCAGCTTTGTCCGCGTAAATGACGCCCAACAGCCGATCCGGTAACGACAACGAAACCATCATACCGTCTACTGATCCGAGCAATCGCCGAATGACTCCGTCTGACGGTGTTTTGCTAGTGAACCAGCTGGGCTCAGGATTATGCAAAAAAACCGATAGCGATTCTCCAGGCTGCAGCGTATTCAGATCCAGTTTCAGCGAATCCCGCCATTGGGTCACGTCATCTCCAGCGACAATGACCGGTTCCAGGCGATGATCTCTCGCCGATGTCATCCACAGCGCCACCCGACTGAAACCTGCGCCACGATGCAACGCGTGCACAGCCAACTGCAGCAGTTTTGGTAGTGGTTCCAGATCCATGATGCAGCGGCTAATCCGGTTCAGAAACCGCTGCATATCATAGTCAGTAACTGCAGCGATGGCTTCAGCTCCTCTTTCTATGGCATTGCGTTGCGGTAGCGCCTTTAGCAAACGTTCAGCACCATAGGTAGCGGCAATCGACGAAGCCTCTTCGGCCATTAGCAGAATATGCTCTCGTACATTGTTGCTATTGGAACCCTGGAACTGACTGATTCGCTGTATAACCCGGCGCATGTCAGGATGATCAATGCCCAGATGAATAGAGCGACTGATTTCATCTCCGAACTGCACGGCACACACCCAGGGATCAGCGCTGCTGGTGCCATCGCTGGCTTTGAGCACCAGATCACCCAGGCCCCACTCCTTTATCAGGGCCCGGTTCAGGGTCTGCACACCCACACCCAGGTGTTCCAACGCTAGACTGTGCGCTTCGGTCGGTGTTTGGTCCCGGGCTATCATAAAAGCCTCTACTTCAGGCCGCCCGGTGGCCAGTAAAGCCAGGTCTCCCAGGCGCATTAGCAATGCGGCAATAAACACTTCTTCATGATCATCACTATTGAGTTGCCGGGCGATGGCTCGTGCCTGTACAGCAGCATGAAATGATCGGGCAAGATTATTGATCAGCCGCTCGCGAGAGGCCCCTTTCAGGAAGCCATCAATCAGCGTCGTTGCCAGAGCAATGTTTTTCAGGTCAAGATAGCCAATCTGTACGATGGCGCGGGACACCGTCTTGATCGGGCTGAAGCTGCGGTTATAATGCACTGAATTAGCGACTTTAAGCACCTGGGAGGTGAGGTCTGCATCACGCAGTACGATCCGGGTAAACTCATCGGCGCTGCTGTCATCATCGTCGCTAAGCTCGCAGATTGCTTTAACCACTGAATTCAATGAAGGCAAATCCAGTTTGGAGATTACTTTTAGCCAAGCTTTCAAGCCCCTGACAGTGTTCATGGCTGGCCCTTATCGTTGTTACTATGGACGCTCTGTTGACCTCCCTACACGCAAGCTGGTCGTACCCTGACGCCTCAATCTAAGCGCACGTATAGCCAGCTTACTCCGCCACCCTGCCTGGCTCGGAGTCAAGGTCAAGGTAGTCCTCCGGATTCATCACTTCGTCATACATTGGCACCAGGCGGGCCAGTAAATCCAAGAAACCCGACTTCATTGGCGTCGGTGTAGCGGACAGTACCGTTTAGAAGGAGGTTTCGCTCAAAAATTGCATGCAAATACAGTTTTGAGGCAGAAAAATAGAAATCAGTTCCCTCAGCTTCAGCACCTGGAATTACAAATTGGTTCAAGTTTACTTTATGTTGAAGACCAACCGTCATTTGCGGCCAAAGCGTATAGATTAAATCGCCATAAAGACGAGCCTTGGCGCCATATACTTGTTGTTCTATTACTCTATCCAGATTATCCACCTGTAGGGTTTGCTGGGCAAAACTGAGTTCAAATCGATTGTCGAACCCGGCATACACCGCAGCGGTACCCAACTGAAAATCCGGTAAGCCAATCCTAGTCAGACTTGCTGCAGCACCCCATTCGTTGTCACTGCCATAGCCACCGATGACGGCCCAGGGAACCAGCCCGCCGCCAGCGGCCCCTTCGATCTGGGTGGCACCGGACGTCGCCAGGATCTTACTACCAGCCCATACCGGGCTGGCCGTCAGTACACACAGCATCCCGATTGCCAAAAGACCGGTACTCAGATCTCGTTTAACCATAATTCGACTCCAGAGTCGTCTCATTAAAAGCGGATAACCAGTGCTTCATATCAGCCACAGCCATCGGCTTACTTAGGTAGTAGCCCTGAATAGCATCGCACCCCATACTCTGCAGCAAAGTAAGCGCAGCCTCATTCTCAACACCTTCGGCAATCACGCTCAGCCCAAGGTGATGTGCCATTTCTATGGTGGACCGCACGATGTTCTGATCATCCTGGTCTTGATCCAGCTTCAACAGGAATGACTTGTCAATCTTGAGTTCGTGAATCGGCATCGACTTCAATTGCGCCAGCGACGAATAGCCGGTACCAAAGTCGTCCATCGCCAGATCAAAACCGGCATCGTATAGCCTTTTGAGGTTTGCCAGCGCCAACTCGGTATCGGTGACCATGGCACTTTCGGTGATCTCGAGCATCAACAGCCTGCGTTCAAAACCAGCATGCGCTGTGCGCTCGATCACACGATCAATAAAACGAGCATTGAGAATATCCCGGGCTGACAGATTGATGCTGACACCAAGATCATAGCCCTCCTGACGCCAGGCAGTCATCTCACTAATGGCTTTGGTCACCACCCATTCGGTTATCTGGGTGATATCGCCAGACTGTTCAGCCAGCGGAATGAACTCGTCCGGAAACATTCTACCCAATTGATCATCATGCCAGCGTATCAGTGCCTCGGCCGAATGAATGCGACGTTCGCGCAGGTCATATTGAGGCTGAAACAGCAGCTCAAACCCGCCGCGTTCAATCGCTTTTTGCAACCGGTTGGTCACTGTTAACTGACGCAGGTGGGACTCATCCCGTCCAGTCTGATAGCGCTCCATCGGCAGGCCACGCGCACGGGCATCGCTGACCGCAATATTGGCCCTGCGCAGGGCATCTTCAAAGTTTCGGGCATGCTCCGGGCAAGTCACCAGACCTGTACGCAGCTCCAGCATCACGTCAACCTGCTGGTGCTCAATGGCCTGATCAAACACGGCCATGTATCCCGCCAATGCCTCATTTTGCTCGGTCCCGGGAATCGTATGAGCCAGGACCAAAAACTCGTTGGTGCCCACTCTGCCGGCCGCATCGCCCGGTCTCAGGCGCTGAATCAGACGCTCGGCCGCGAGACGGATGATCTCATCCACAAAGGCCAGACCGTAGACATCACTGAGCGCACTGACATTCTCCAGACGCAGCAACATCACCGCCAGCTGCTGCTCATCCAGCAGCACTTCACCAAAACGGCGCTCCATTTGTTCCAGATTGGGCAGTCCAGTTTTCAGGTCATGTTGAGCTTGATAGAAAATATGCCGTTCACGCTGCTTGATGTCATTTTGCATGGTATCGAGGGTTTGTCCGAGTACGCCAAACTCACTATTGTTGTTCACAGATACGCTTTGCTGATAGTCACCGCCTGCGATGCGCCGGGCAGCCGCAACCAGGGTATCAATAGGTCGGGTGATGCCCCGGGCGATAAACAATGTAACCACCCCAGCGAGTACCAGCGCGGCCAGTGCAATCAGCAACATCTGAGTGCGCAACCGCGTATTGGCAGCCACCGCATCCACCAGCGATACCGTTAACAAGGCCCCAAGATGCACAGGTTGCTGGTCAAGCAGGCTAGTATAACGACTCAGCAGTCCCTGCTCATGCAATTGCTGTGAAGCCTGGGTGAGAACCTCATCATACGGCCCTTGCAGATCAATATTTGCCAACGGCTGAATCGACAGCGTACTTAGGGTCTGGATAGTTGCATCAGTCTCTGGGTCGCGTTCCCGGTATATCAGGGTTACGTCCGCGCTGGTAATGTCGCGGAAACGGTTCAGCAAATCGTTGTCTAGCAAGAAGCCCATACCGACCCAGGCGACCCGTTGCGGCGCATCAACCGGGACCATCACCATTTGATAAGGCTGATGCTCACTCAGCGTCAGCAGAGAAAATGCCGCCGTCTGGCTGCCAAGACCGGCACGAACCCGTCCCAGATCTGCACCGATATCATGCGTACTGATGAGAACCTCACCCTGGGGTGACATCAGCATGATCAGATCGGCACCAATGCGATCGCCGTGATTGGCCAGCACGCTGATAATAGTGTCTTCTTCGTTGGTGGCAATGGCCTGCCGGAAACCAAAATCTTCCGCCAAAAGGGTTGTCCGGTCCGTAAGCTCCCGGCTGTTCTCATCGAGCAGCGTCTGGAACACGCGCTCAGCCACCGCCAATTCACGCAGGGCGTTCGCACGGGTATTAGCATCCGTCACCCGCAGAGCTGACAACGTCGTGGCGGTCAGTGTCACGGCCAAGACAGCGGTAAATATGAGCAGTAGGCGTGTTCGAAAACTAATTGTCATTGGTCTTGAATCGCTGTAATCGATTACGAAGGCTTCCCGCAGCCGGTTCGGGCGTAGCTTGGCGCTGAGTCATTGGTAGCTCAATACGCAGCCGGTCGCCCGTCATGTCCAGGCCGGTCAGGGGTATCGAGAGGGTTTCGGGCAAATCGGGGTGCCAGAGCACCAGCTCGCTCGATTCAGGTGCAGTGAAGGACGGCAGGGTCAGCCCGCCCTCCACGTCAGTCACACCGTAAACCTGGCCATCGGTAACATAAATATAGCCGAGCATGGAATCATGGATATTGCAGCCAATCACTACCAGGCCAGCCTGGTCAAATTCTACCGGTGGGGCTTCATTACCGCGAAACAATCGCAGTTCAAACGTTTTAGCCGGTGAAAAGGAATAAACATGATGACGGGTTTCGTCGCTGTTGGGGAACTGGACCAGGGTACCGGTACTGACCGCAATCACCTTCGGGCTGAAGCTCAGGTCCACCTGGTCCATAACGGCAGTATTCGGAGCAGCTGGCGTTGACGACTGCGCCTGTTCAATACGGGCAACAACATCACTGACTGGCTGACCAGCCTGATCAACCAACTGCAACGGCGGCAATGTCACTGCCATCGCCGGTGTTGCCATCAGGCTCAGTATGAATGCAAGAGCCCACAAGACCCGCGAAGGCCTGGGAAAAAGCTCGCGACTATCTGTAAAAACAAGCATGTAGCGGAATTTCATGAAAGGCCGATGTCGCAAAAAGCACAAACATCGCATAATTGGGGGACACCACATGATCAACAACCAGTTTATTTCCATGACCCTCAACTATAGTCGACTCGATCAGGGTTTGGCGACTCAAACCCGGAGTTTCAGCTGTTTTTTAAGTTTCGGGCTTCTGAAAACAGAGATATCAGAGGTGAGTTGAGATGTTGAAACCAGAACAATGACGTCTGCGGAGGCTGGTGGTGTGAGCCGGAATGTACCAGGTATCGACCCGGCTATTGGAGGGAGAAACAGGACTAGCGCTGTAAGACCACTTTTTGTACTTTCTTGCTCCTGATTTCAATCGACTCGCGGTATTGGCGCGGCGTCATTCCCTTGATCTTCAGGAAATGCCGGTTGAAATTGGCAACATTGGCGAAGCCTGCGTCAAAGCAGATCTCCGTAATCGGACGACCGGTGACTTCCAGGTGCTCGCAAACGCGGCTGATGCGCAGTCGGGTCAGAAAATCAATATAGCGGTAACCGGTTGCTTTCTTGAACCATCGAGAAAAGAAAGTCGGCGCCAACCCGAGCACTCCGGCTACCTCTTCAAGGCTCAGTTCACGGGTGCAATTTTGAATGATGTAACTGACCACGGTGTTGACGCGACCTTCCATTTGCGAGTCCGCTTCCTCTTCGAAAGAGCGACTCGATAGATGCCAGTAATCCTGATATTGCGCCAGATCCGACATGATGTTCAAAAACGACAATACCCGTTCCGGCCCCTTTATCCCTGCAATACATGCAAATTCGTCCATAACCCGGGCACTGGCCTGTTTGGAAAACTCAATGCCATATCGGGAATCAGACAACATCGCTTGCAGTGCTTTCATTTCTGGCAGAATTTGAATCAGGGATTGAATGCGCTCATCGGAGAAGTTGATCACCCGGTCGCGAATACCGGTCTGAAACCCTCCCAGTGACACCCAGTTGTGAGGCAGATAAGGACCACACAGAAACACCGAGCCGGGCGTAAAGGGCCCCACATAATCGCCGATAAAGGCGTTGCCGTGGGTCGTCTGGATCAGATGCAGCTCATATTCGTTGTGATAATGCCAGCGCACCAGAGAACTGTCGGCACCGTGCGCCAGATAACGAAAACTGTTCTGAGCTTCGTATACGGCTTCAAACTCCGGTTTGATTGCACTCATAGTCACCCTCCTTCGGCGGTCATCATTACGCCCGACGTTTACAGGATACCCTCGGATGCTTAAATTGCTACCTTGAAATCCAGTGTCGGTACTACCTTTGCGACAGCCGTTTCAGATGCGCATAGGCACCAAGGGTATTTATCCCCGACAGATGGGCTGAAACTTCATCTAGGAACTGCGCATGGCGATCACCGGGCTGCTTACCAAACAATGAATCCACTTTCAGCAATTGAAGTCGGTCCAATGAACTCGACTCGAGCTGCTCCTGACTCAGGTTAAACTCGATGATCGGCATCGGCTCACCTGCGTCATTAACGCCGTCCAGATACTTTAAAAAGCAGGCGAACAACAGACTCAGACGTCGGGTATCACCGCCTGCGTTCATAACATCTGTCAGCACAGGCATCGCATAATTTTTTAACTTGGTGTAACCGTCAGAACAAATGCGTTGCTGCTGATCGGCGATCTTTGAATTACCAAAGCGTTCAACCAACTGTACCTGATAAATATCCAGTGGCATATCTGCTGTTGACGTCAGAGTTGGTGAGGCATCCAGAGCCATATATTCTTTCACCAATTGCAGAATTAGCGGATCGCTGATGGCCTCATTAACACGGGCATAGCCGGCCAGATAGCCAATAAAGCCCATCATCAGATGGCTAGCGTTAAGCAACCGCAATTTGGCCGTTTCATAGGGGGAGACGTCCGCGGTAAACTGCACCCCAACAGTCTCCAGCGCAGGGCGACCGGCGATGAAATTGTCTTCAATCACCCATTGAATAAAGGTTTCTGCACCCACGGTACAGCGATCAATCACACCATGGCGATCCAACACAGCATGCTGATCAGCTTCGCTGGGAGCGGGCGTAATCCGGTCCACCATGGAATTTGGAAAGGACACATGGTCTTGTACCCAGGCACAGAGCGCCGTATCAGCGAGTTCCAAAAAACTCAATAACGCTTTGCGAAATACATCGCCATTGTGAGGTACGTTGTCACAGGAAAGCAGTGTAATGGCACCATACGCACCCATCAAAGACCGGGCTTCGAGCACTTGCCATAAATAACCATAGACGGTCCTGGGCTGTGCGCGGTGTTTCAGATCGTGCTGTACATCCAGGTGATCGTGGAAAAAACGCTGCTGTTCATAGTCATATAAATAGCCACCCTCGGTAATGGTCGTACTGATAATACGAATATCCGGATCAGCCATCGTATCAATCGCTGCCAGTGGATTTTCCGGCGCATAGATGACCTTGACCAATGAACCAATAACCCGATCACGAGTTACTTCATCGTCTTTTTCAGTCAGCGTATAGAGTCCTTTCTGATCTGACATTGCCTCAAGAAATGATTTGTCGGCTGGCCTAATACCAATTCCGCAAATCCCCCAGCACAACTCACCACCGGTGGCCATATAGTCATCCAGGTAGCGCGCCTGATGTGCACGATGAAACCCTCCGACGCCAATATGAGCAATACCGGCTTTAACCTCACGCCGAGGATAGTCAGGCAAATGCAATGCAGCCGGACAGCTATCTGCTGTGAGATCCGCTAGATCCTGATAATTCGATTCCGCCACAAAAATCCTCCTCCATCACCGGGCAAAAAAATGCAGTGATGAGAAAACCGTTCAAAAAAAAGTCGGAGCCTGGAGACTCCGTTAATGAGCACCCACACTACTTGACCGCACCAAAGGTCAAACCACGAACCAGTTGTTTCTGGCTGATCCAGCCAAACACCAGAATTGGCGCTACAGCCAACGTTGAGGCTGCCGACAGTTTTGCCCAGAACAGTCCTTCAGGACTTGAATAGGAGGCAATCAGAGCGGTCAGCGGGGCTGCTGACGAAGCCGTCAGATTCAATGACCAAAACGCTTCATTCCAGCTCAGAATCAGCGACAGTAAAAAGGTTGACGACAACCCCCCCATCGTAATTGGAACCAGCACATGGCGAATCTCCTGCCACAGACTGGCCCCGTCCATTCGACAGGCCTCAAGAATGTCCTTGGGTACGTCCTTGAAATAGGTGTAAATCATCCAGATAACGATCGGCAAATTGATCAGCGTATAGATGATGACCAGGCCAGTACGGGTATCCAGCAGGCCAGTATCCCGCGACAGCAAGTAGATCGGCACCAACACACCCACCGGTGGCAGCATTTTGGTTGACAGCATCCACAACATTACGCCCTGGGTTCGAGCAGTTGGGTAAAACGCCATTGCATAGGCCGCAGGAAGGCCGATGACCATCGCCATGATGGACGAAACAAAACTGATCACTACCGAGTTCCAGGCGTAACGAAAGTAATCACTTCGTTCAAAGACGACCTGATAATTTTCTAGAGTCGGCCAGAAAAACAGGCTGGGCGGTGAAGAAAACGCATTCAGCTCAGTTTTGAAACTGGTCAGAATCATCCAGAATATGGGGAAGAAAACAAGCGCCGCCACTAACCAGGAGCCTACAGTCACCATCGTCAGTTTGACGACTTTTTCAGTGTGTAAATTCATAACTGCCTCCTACTCACCGGCCAGCGATTTACCGACAACACGGATTAAAAAGAACGCCACAATATTGGCCAATACCACCGCGACGATGCCTCCAGCCGAGGCCATACCCACATCGTATTGAAGCAGTGCCTGCGAATAGATCAGATACGCGAGGGTGGTTGTCTGAGTGCCGGGACCACCCCCGGTAGTCGTGAAGATTTCCGCAAAAATTGACAACAGAAAGATGGTTTCGATCATCACCACAACAGCCAGAGGTCGAGCCAGATGAGGCAGGGTCACGTGTATGAAAACAGCCACGAGTCCGGCGCCCTCAATTCGTGCTGCTTCCAGCTGTTCTTGATCGAGCGATTGCATGGCTGTCATCAGAATCAGAATGGCAAAGGGCAACCACTGCCAGGATACGATAATAATAATAGACAGCATGGGAACATCAGTGAACCAGTCAATCGGCGTCATCCCGACGCTTTTCGATAAAAACGCAAAAAAACCACTGACCGGATTCATTAACAAATTTTTCCACACCAGCGCATTAACCGTTGGCATGATAAAAAAGGGCGAAATCAATAAAATGCGCACCAGACTACGACCTGGAAATGGGTTGTCGATCAACACGGCAATAAGCGTGCCCAGCACTACTGTGATCAGCAGCGTTGCGCCAACCAGCACTATGGTATTTGACATACCGGCAAAAAAACTTGGGTCGGTAAAAAAGAAGATATAGTTTTCAAAGCCGACAAAATTACGCGGACCCGGAATCGTTAAATTGAAATTAACGGTCGAGTAGTAGAGCGTCATTGCCAGTGGCACAGTCATCCATGCCAACAAGAGTAAGACCGAGGGTGCAACCAGAAAACGTGCCGCTCGGGCATTTCTAGAGAGCTGAGACATGACTAGGGTACTTCCACGTTAGAGTCTGGCCGCCCCGGCAGGGGCGGCACTTTCAAAACACTGGATCAGTTCTGATACCCAGCGCGACGCATTTCGCGGTTGACGACCGTGTTGGCATTTGCCAGCGCACGATCAACCGTAGAACTGCCGGCCAGAGCACCGGATACTTGCTGACCAACGGCGGTCGCAAATCCGCTGAAACCCGGTATCGCAACAAATTGCACACCGGTATAGGGGGAAGGTTCGAGCGTCGAATCATCAGGGTTGGCTTTACGCATCTGAGTCAGCGTCATGCCAGCAAACTCGGCTGCGTCCAGGTAGGCCTGATTTTCGTATGTGGACACACGCGTACCGGGAGGAATGGCAGCGATACCGTGGCGCTCAGCAACCAATGCCGAGTACTCCTTGGAGGTGGCCCAGGTTACAAACTTTTGTGCCGCTTCTTTGGCGTCGGAGCTCACTGGTATGGCCAGGGCCCAGGCCCACAACCAACCACTTCCTTTTTCAGTAACCTGACTGGGTGCGGCCGCAAAACCCACCTGATCAGAAACCTGAGACTGGCTGTCGTCGGTCACAAAGCTGCCGGCAACTGTTGCGTCAACCCACATGCCGCACTTACCGGTGTTAAACAACGCCAGATTCTCGTTGAAACCGTTACTGCTGGCACCTGGAGGGCCGTAATTGCCGAGCAGGTCGACGTAGAAGTTAACCGCATTTTTCCACTCTGGCGATTCCAGCTGAGCGTTCCATTCCTGGTCAAACCAGCGACCACCGAATGCATTGGCCATGGTAGTGACCAGTGCCATATTTTCGCCCCAGCCGGCTTTACCACGCAAACAGATACCATACTGCTCGTTGGCCGGGTCATGCAACGCTACCGCAAACTCGCGAACCTGATCCCAGGTAGGCTCAGCAGGCATCGACAAACCGGCTTGTTCGAACAGGTCCTTGCGATAGTAAGTCATTGAACTTTCGCCATAAAATGGCAAAGCGTAGAGCTGGCCATCAGTTGACAAACCGGCTTTCACCGAGGGAAACAGATCGGCTTCGTCATAGCTGGCGGGCAGGTTATCCATGGGTTCGAGCCAACCGTTTGCACCCCAGATCGGCGTCTCATACATACCGATCGTCATCACGTCAAATTGGCCGCTGTTGGCCGCGATGTCTGTTGTCAGACGCTGGCGCAACACGTTTTCTTCGAGGATAACCCAGTCAAGCGATATGCCCGGATTAGCGGCTTCAAACTCGGAAGCCAAGCCTTGCATACGGATCATATCACCGTTGTTCACGGTACCAATGGTAATGGTTTCTGCCAGAGCAGCGGAGGTGCATGCAACACCTGCGGCCAGCGCGGTTAGGCGCAGCCAGGACTTTTTGGAGTAATTCATTGTCGCTTACCTTTCATTGTTGTTGTTTGTTTGCGATTTCGGGAATCCCGTTATCAACACCATCATTAAACGAGTAAGGTGTGCGACTTACCAATACTTGATCAAAGAGTTTCTATACTTTTTTAACCAATTTATTGAGAGACAGGATCGTATGGACTACTCGTTTCTGCAAAAGACGCCCCAGTCAAAGGTCTGAATGGCTGAATGATCTGGGTTGCAAGGACTGCAAGGCGCAATTCACGGACCGTAAAGACCGTGATATGGTAAACGGACGATTACAACAAACGGCAACGCCATGGACTCCAAAGAATTCGGGCTGGTATTTGGCCAGCAATTGACGGGTATGGAAGACCTTCATTACGGTTTCTGGGACGATTCCATTCCGGAAATTTCTGCTCTGTATATGAAGCAGGCGCAGCTGCGCTATACCGAACAAGTCATCAATACCATTGAGGCTCATGGTAATGCTGCGCAACGAATCATTGATGTAGGCTGTGGCACAGGCCAGGTATTGGCGGCATTGAGCGAACGCGGTCATCAGGTCGACGGCGTGATCCCGGCCCCGCACCTGGAGTCCAGGGTTCGGGAAAAAGTAGCTGAAGGCCAGCTAAAAAGCACGGTCTGGGGGTGCACTTTGCAAGACGTGCCTCTGGATACCCTCACCAGCCAGTATGACACTGTGCTGTTCAGCGAGAGTTTTCAGTACATTCCCTACTCGACCGCGCTGGACGTGGCCGACACTCTGCTCAAGCCAGGCGGTCATGTGGTTATCTGCGACTTTTTCAAAACTGACAACACTGGCGATGGCCAGCCTGGTGACAAAAGTTTTGGTGGCGGTCACTCTTACAGTCAATTCCTCAAAGATCTCGACGCCTCGGAATGGGAAGTACAGGAGAACAGTGATATCACCGCCAACACCAGCCCCAATATTCACCTGCTTGACCAATTGCTGCGCGAACGCATCGGTCCTGCCATGGTCACGCTGGATCAGTACCTGGGCGAACGCCATGGGTTGATATTAAGAACCGTTAAATGGGTATTCCGCAAAAAGCTAACCAAACTGAAGTTCAAATACCTGAGCGGACATCGCAGCCAGGCTGTGTTTGAGCGATACAAGACGTATCGGCGAATTGTGCTAAAAAAGGCTGGCTGACAGCCCTTCGACAGGCTCACGGCAAACAGATTTAACCCGGGAGAGATGTGAAAGAATCCGTTCCAGGTAGCACCTTCAATCCCGCCAGATGACACAGAAGGTCCGGTAGCCCAAAACGGTATCATCAAATAATATCTCGCCAGCCTGGCCACCCGCTGCCCCCAGACACACCGGCAGCGGCAACAGATGCTCCTCGCGCGGGTGACTGAACCGGGCACCTGGAGCCTGCTCCCAGGCAATCATTTTCTGAATGCGCTGCTCAGGCAGCAGCGCCGGGTCGGTCAGGGTGTTGGCCAGCCAGTCATGAAACTCGCTATTGATCGCACGGGCCGACTCCGTGCCATTGCGCATCACGCTCATATTGTGAAACGAAAAGCCGGAACCCAGAATCATCACGCCTTCGTCGCGAAGCCCAGACAGTGCTTCGCCTAACGCGATATGCGTCTGCGGATCCAGTCCCTCGACCAGTGATAACTGCAGCACCGGTATGTCCACCTCGGGCAACATCAACATCAGAGGCACAAATACGCCATGGTCGTAACCCCGTTCCGGGTCGGTATCCAGTGGTAAGCCGGCTTGTTCAAGTAGCTGCTGAACACGAACCCGAACGGGTGCCGGGTTGTCCGCGGGGTATTGATATTCGTAGGTTTCTGGCGGGAAGCCGTAATAATCAAACAATAAAGACGGCTTATCGGCGCCAAGCAAGGTTGCCCTGGGTGCCTCCCAGTGAGCACTGACCACTAGAATGGCACAGGGCCGCTCATAACGTTCAGGCAATTGCCTCAGGAAGGTTGCCAGGTTCTGCTGGCCAGGTTCGTTCAACAGCGGCATAGGGCCGCCTCCATGCGGAATAAAAACAGCCGGTGCCCGATGCTTTGCAAGAGTGATCATGGTGTTGACTCCTCGGTTTCTTATAATCACATGCTAAGCCCCCAAACCGCATCAAACTATCAAAATACCTTGTTCATCACCTTCACTTTGGTTGATCAAGTGACGATACGCTTCATCCAGTCACCGTCGGCGATCTAGCTCGTCGGCCTCGCGCCATTGTTGCACCTGGCCCACCAGCGCCCGGACGTGTCGCTGCACATCCTCGGGCCAGTCGGCCATTTCAGTGAACATGGCGCCGTATTGATACCGGTAAAACTGGCGCAACGCTTCTTCATAACCGGGCAAGTCACCGGCCAGTGTTTGCATAAACCGGTCAACAGCCAGGGACGCTTCTTCAAGCTGAAACAATGGTGACTTGCGGGCCGCGTCAATCATACGGCGCAATGCAGCCGATGCCCCGCCTGACTGCCGGTTGAGCCACTCCCAATGTCTGGGGAGCAATGATACCTCACGAGACAGCACCCCCAGTTTCGGCCGACCCCGACCTTTATTTTGCTGAACAGGAACCTCACCGGCCTGATAGGCCAGACTCCGGCTGATCAGATCGTCCGTCTGATTCCAGTCGATTTCCAGCGATATCGAAGTCAGATAATTCAACACCAGCAACGGCGCCTCTGTGTCTGCCGCAACAAACTCACGGATCTGTGGCAAGGCTGAGTCTGGCTCACCCTCAGCTACTTTGAGCATCCCACTGAAAGCAATTAACTTCATTCTTCATCCCTCTATTTTTACCCGGCTTTAAAATAGTTTATCCATATTGAACAAGCCCGAACAGTGTTTTTCTACCCCTTTACAGCCTGGCATTTCGAGGGGTTAAATGGAGCTTTACTGATTGGAACACCGAATGATTGCCACTGCACTTGGGCCTGTCTTCCTGCTGATTCTGCTCGGCGTTGCCTTGCGTCGCTGGGATTTACCGCCAGTTGCCACCTGGCCGGGTATAGAACGGCTGACCTACACCGTGCTATTCCCCTCCCTGCTGGTACACAGACTGGCACTGGCCGACTTTGATCTACTGGCCTTCGGCCAGCTGGCGATGACTATTTGCACTGGCCTGCTGCTGGTCAGCCTGGTCTTTTTCCTGTGCCAGCGCTGGCTGGCAACAAACGGACCTGACCTGACCTCTATTTACCAGGGAGCCGTGCGATTCAACACCTATATCGGTCTGGCCGTCGTCAGTGCGCTCTATGGCGAACCGGGCCTGGTTATCGCAGCAATGGCCATGGCGGTAATGATTCCCTTCGTAAACGTGCTTTGCGTGCTGACATTTGCAGTGACGGGCACCGGCTCACATGTTTCGGCAAGGGGTATTCTGCGAGCCTTATTCAGCAACCCGCTCATTCTGGGTTGCCTGGCGGGTGTTGCTTTGAATCTCAGCGGTATCGGCTTGCCAGGCTGGACAGCCGATACCGCTCGTCTGCTAGGGTCAACGGCGTTGCCGCTCGGCTTACTGGCAGTGGGTGCAGCGCTGAATCTGCGAACGCTCAGTTCGGCTTTAAAACCAGTGTTGCTCGCAAGTCTGTTGAAATTCATTCTCCTGCCGATGTTGCTGATCAGTCTCGCCATCCTGTTCGGCGTCAACACCCTGGGAGTCTCGGTCTTGCTGGTTTTGGGAAGTCTGCCTACTGCGAGCTCTGCCTTTATCCTGGCGCGACAAATGGGCGGTAATGCCAACCTGATGGCCAATATCATCACGTTGCAAACCCTGATGGCTTTTGTGGTTATGCCAGCCTGGCTGCTAATCGCTGCCCGTACCTCCTGGTTCTAACCTGATCGTCGGTTTCCGGGCGACGCTGTTATGAGGCTTTGCAATTGCATTATCGGGATTTGCCCCTATTTCTTAGAGACCTCGAACTAGTGCGGATGTTTCCGTCTGAACAAGGAGTGACCTGATGAAGGGTGATTGCACCATGGGCCTGATAGGCCTGGCCGTTATGGGCCAAAATCTGGTATTGAACTTGCTGGACCACGACAACAAGGTCGCGGTCTACAACCGCACCACCCAAGTCACGGATGAGTTTGTCAGTGACACCAAACACTCCAACCTGATTGGCACAAGCTCTCTGGAGCAATTCGTTCAGTCGCTGGCTAAGCCCCGCAAAATGATTCTGATGGTCAAGGCCGGCGACCCGGTGGATGCCGTCATAAACGACTTGAAGCCGCTACTCGAAGACGGCGACATCCTAATCGATGGCGGCAACTCTCTGTTTACCGATTCTCAGCGGCGCAGCGACGACCTGACACCCCAGGGCATCCACTTTGTCGGATGCGGCATTTCCGGTGGACAGGATGGTGCCCGCTTCGGCCCGTCGATGATGCCCGGCGGCGATGAATCAGCCTGGCCAGCTCTTAAACCCATTCTGCAGGGCATCAGCGCCAAAACCGAAGCTGGTGAGCCGTGTTGCGAATGGATGGGCGACGGGGGCTCCGGCCATTTCGTAAAAATGGTGCACAACGGTATCGAATATGGCGACATGCAAATGATCGCCGAAATATACGACCTGTTGCGCGCCAGCGGACAGAACAACGAGTCCATCGCGACCCTCTTTGATGGCTGGAACCAGGGGCGCCTGACGTCCTATCTGGTTGAAATCACCGCAGAGGTGCTGCGCATCAAGGACGAGGATGGAACCGACTGGGTCGACAACATCTGGGACAAGGCTGGCCAGAAAGGCACCGGTAAATGGACCGCCATCCAGGCACTGGAACTGGGTGTGCCAGGCTCTATCGTTACCGAAGCCGTTTACGCACGCGCCCTGTCTTCCCGGTGGGAAGAACGCCAGGCTGTAAACAAAAAATATTCGAAAGTTACCTCGGTCGCTGGTTATAAGGGCCTTGTGGAGGATGCCGAGGCAGCCTTGTATGCAGCCAAACTGCTCGCCTATGCCCAGGGTTTCACTCTGTTATCGGAAGCAGCGCGTGAATATGGCTGGACACTGAATATGGCCAACATCGCCCAGGTCTGGAAAGCGGGCTGCATCATTCGTGCGAAAGCCCTCGATCCGATTCAATCGGTCTTTCAGGCTGAGCCCGAACTCGACAACCTGATGCTCAGTGACTTTTTTACTGAAGAACTCAAAGGCTGCGAAGCTGGCTTGCGTCGTCTTTTGATGCGCGCCATTGAAGGCGGCGTCCCCGTCCCGGCCTTGTCAAATGCCCTCGCCTATTACGATGGCGTCTGCAGCGCCCGCCTTCCCGCCAACCTGATCCAGGGACAGCGCAACTTCTTTGGCGCGCATGAGTATGAGCGACTGCCGGGTTAATGGGGCTGGCCTGCCAGGGGTAGCAGAAGTCAACTGGATGTTACCCGGAGCGCGCGGTACAGTAATGCCGCAGCGTCCGGAGGCTGCATCCGAACCCTTTCTTTCAGGACCTATCTCGCTATGGCTCTAATCGGCAAGTTCAACTCTATGGAAGTCGTCTCCAGCACCGATTTTGGCGTATACCTCGACGGCGAAAATCTAGGCACCATTTTGCTACCGACGAAGCAGTGCCCTGACAACGTTCAGATCGGCGACGTGATCAATGCCTTTATCTATCGGGACTCTGAAGACCGGTTGATTGCAACAGGTGTCAAACCGAAAGCAGAGGTAGGCCAGTGCGCCGCCCTGGAGGTCAAGCAAATAACACCCTTTGGGGCTTTCCTGGACTGGGGATTGCCAAAAGACGTACTGGTACCCTTCAATGAACAACGCAAACCGATGGAACCGGGACAGACACACGTAGTCTATCTATTCGTCGATGAACGAACTGAACGTATTGCAGCCAGCGCCAAGCTAAATAACTTTCTGCCGGAAGAAACGGATATCTACAGGGTTAATGATCACGTTAACCTGCTGATCGCCGGGCGAACAGACCTGGGCTACAGGGCCGTTGTGAATCAGCACTGTCTGGGTATGGTGTTCAATGAGGATGTCCTTCAGCCGCTTGTCATTGGGCAGCAACTGACGGGTTATATAAAAGCGGTACGTGACGATCACAAGATTGATCTGATGCTGCAACTGCAAGGTCACGAAGCCCGTGTCGACATTGCAGATCGAATTTTGGAAGCATTGGTGGCCAACAGCGGCGTATTGGAAGTGTCCGATCGTTCCAGTCCGGAAATGATCTATAAAGTGTTCCAGGTTAGCAAGGGCAACTTTAAAAAAGCCATTGGTCGGTTGCTCAAACAGGCAAAAATCCGTCAGGAATCCGACCGGATACTCCTGAATTCCGACCAGTCAGAACAATAGGCATAAGCAGCTTTGATCCGTCTCAGCAATCTCAGATTCTGAATTTTTGTTAAACATTGCTGATTCCCAACCCTGTATAAAATTCACAGGCCCCATCTCATTTCAATCAGTGTCCGGCTGTTATGCTACGTATAGGTTCCATTATTAAGATCCATATAACTAAGCGGTAATTCCAACACTGATTAGTTCTCGCTATATGCCTTTCATGAATGACGACCGTAGTTATTGTTCTTTGAGATCTCTTGTCATCTCGCGTGCCCGAGGTAACATGCTTCTAATCCAACCATAAGGACTTATTCATGAAACGCGAAACCATTGCCTTGCATCATGGCTACGAAGCCGATAACCAGCACGCTGTTGCCGTGCCCATTCACCAGACGACTTCCTTTTCTTTCGACAATGCCCAGCACGGTGCGGATCTGTTTGATCTGAAAGTCCCCGGCAATATCTATTCACGCATCATGAACCCGACCTGCGCCGTACTTGAACAAAGAGTCGCAGCACTCGAGGGTGGCATAGGTGCCCTGGCGGTTGCTTCAGGCATGGCAGCTATCACCTACTCGATTCAGACGATCGCTGAAGCAGGTGACAACATAATCTCAATCAGCGAACTTTACGGTGGCACCTACAACCTGCTCGCCCACACCCTGCCCCGCCAGGGCATTGAAACCCGCTTTGCAGACAAAGACGACTTTGCCGGTATCGAAGCGCTGATCGACGAGCGCACCAAAGCGGTTTACTGTGAATCGGTTGGCAACCCCTCGGGCAGCGTTGTCGACATCAAACGCCTGGCTGATATTGCACACAAGGCCGGTGTTCCGCTGATTGTAGACAACACCGTAGCAACCCCTTTCCTGTGGCGGCCTTTTGAACAGGGTGCTGACATTGTTGTGCACTCAGCCACCAAATACATTGGCGGCCACGGAACCACCGTCGGCGGCGTTATTGTTGATTCTGGCAAGTTCCCCTGGGCCGACCATCCAAAGCGCTTTGCGCTGCTGAATGAGCCGGATGTGTCTTACCACGGTGTCAGTTACACCCGCGATGTGGGCGAAGCCGCCTTCATTACCCGGGCCCGTGTCGTGCCCCTGCGGAACATGGGAGCAGCCCTGTCTGCTCAGGCCGCCTGGAATCTGCTGCAGGGCCTCGAAACACTGGCACTGCGAATCGAGCGCGTCTGCGAAAACACTCAGAAAATAGCCGAGTACCTGCAGCAACGACCTCAAGTCAGCTGGGTTAATTATGCGGGATTACCTGATCACAAAGATCATGGGCTGGCACAGGAGTACATGAATGGGAAGGCATCAGGCATTCTCAACTTTGGCATCAAGGGCGGCCTGGAAGCCGGTGCTCGTTTCTATGATGCACTGGAGTTGATATTGCGGCTGGTTAATATTGGCGATGCAAAAAGCTGTGCAGCCATACCCGCCGCAACCACACACCGCCAGCTGAACGAGGCAGAGCTGAAAGCGGCCGGCGTCAGCGCCGATATGGTTCGGCTGTCGATTGGTATTGAACACATTGACGACCTGATCGCAGATATTGATCAGGCACTGGCAAAATCTGCCGGCTAACAAAGCTTGAGAGGCACACTCATAGCAGGTTATTTAGCTTGCCATGGGTGTGCTCTGATTATCAGGGTCGGTATTTACAAAGGCTATTGCATCTAATTAAATTTCGGATTGAGGTGCGCTAAACGATTTACTGTAGAAACCCGACGGATCAAAGCAACAAACTCGTTACTTTCCAGAAGCAAGCATGTCACATGCATCATTGATTCGCTTGGTGCGAGTACTCGCCTGCTTGGCTGACGTAATCCAATGAATCCAATCCAGACGCGCAATAGTAGTCGTGTTCTCCCAAGTGACAATAGCCTCAGGGAAAGCCTGCAAAGCATCGACCAGTTCAGAAGGCACTTGAGGTTCAGGCTCCTGCTCTACGGCCATGATTTCAAATTTAGCAAGGTCACCAAAATATACACCTAAATCTTTGAGCAGCTGTTCATCAAGTTTCAGTCAATGACTTTTTTGACCATCCGGCTCAAGTAGAGCTCTGAAACTTTGACTATTAATAGTTCCTTCTATCCTTATTCGTCCTCGTATGGGCAATTTTTTGCTAGCTTCTTTGAGCAGAATCACGAAAGCCCATGAGTTACCGCCACCAAAGTTCTTCGGTCGAAGTAGCCTTGCGTTGAACTGAGATTTTGTGTCTTCCTGAATCATTGAATTGCCCCGACACACCAACTGCCTGAATAGTACTCTACCTTAATTTCATCCTAACAATCATAGCTTACCAACAACCAAAAGTGGACAGGCACTGGCCGGTGCCGGGTTTTGGCTGTTGTTGGAATCGGTGGTGAGTCTCCTGTCGCGCTCGGAGTGACCTCCGACAAAGGACTTGGCCAGGCTGATCGACTAATATTCGCCTTTCGGCGGCCGTATCATCCCCGAAGGCATGCTTCCTGCTATATCTATCTCCTTCAGGCCCCAAAACAGGGCTTTCACTAACGATAAGGTTGTATCCTGACACTGCCGTGCACCCCAATGGAGCGCACGCACCAGGATTGATCATATATGCGGGTCCGCAGGCATGGCCGCCTCACAGAAAATATTCAAGGTCCGCCGGCACTACAACAAATGGGTGGCTAACCAGACGCTGGAAGACTACGCCCTGCGCTTTACCGCCCGGGCCGGTCGCACCATGAGTATTCAGCGGGTAGGCAATACTGCGCTCGGTGCCACGGCCTTTCTAGCACTGGAGGGCATCGCCGCAGCAGTTACGCTGAACTATGGCTTCATTAACACCGTTACCGCTATGGTCGTGGTGTGTGTCCTGTTTTTTATTACCGGCTTTCCTATTACCTACTATTCGGCCAAGCACGGCCTCGATATAGACCTGCTGACCCGGGGTGCTGGCTTTGGCTATTTGGGGTCAACACTCACCTCGCTAATCTATGCTTCTTTTACTTTCATATTTTTCGCCATTGAAGCGGCTATTCTCGCCTCGGCATTAAAAGCACTATTCGGTATACCGCTGCCCATTGGCTACTTCCTGTGTTCGGTAGCGGTCATTCCGATCGTGATGCATGGGATAAAAGCGATCAGTCGGTTTCAGGTAGGTACCCAGTCATTGTGGCTACTACTGCAATGCTCTGCATTAGTGATAGTGGTGATTCATGACTTCAATTCGATACCGGACTGGACCCAATACGCACCCACCCAAACACCGGGCAGTGACCAGTTCAGCTGGTTATTGTTTGGTGCAGCGGCCTCGGTTTTCTTCGCGCTGGTCGCGCAGATCGGCGAGCAAGTCGACTACTTGCGTTTCCTGCCTACCAAGACGCCAGAAAATGCCCGACGCTGGTGGTTCTGGCTGATCCTTGCGGGGCCGGGCTGGGTGTTGTTCGGCCTTATCAAAATGCTGCTGGGTTCCTTTCTGGCGTATCTCGCTATTACATCGGGTATTCCGGCGGAAGTTGCGTCGGACCCGACCCACATGTATCAGACGGTTTTTCTCTACCTCACTAACTCCCCTGCCATGGCGCTGATTCTGGCTGCGGTGATGGTTATTATTTCGCAAATGAAAATCAATGTGACCAACGCCTATGCTGGCTCCATTGCCTGGTCGAATTTCTTTTCACGGCTTACTCACAGCCACCCTGGCAGGGTTGTCTGGTTGGTGTTTAATGTCACCATTGCACTGATTCTGATGGAACTGGGTATTTACCAGTCACTCGAAGCGATACTGAGCATCTTTGCCATCGTCGCAGTCAGCTGGCTTGGATCACTGTCGGCCGATCTACTGATCAACAAACCCCTTGGGCTTAGCCCCTCGTATGTTGAATTCAAACGCGCCCATCTGTATGACATCAACCCGGTCGGTGTGGGGTCCATGTGCCTCGCCACTGCCATCGGTATGATCACCTACCTGGGTACCTTTGGCGAAGTGGCGGCAAATCTTGCACATTTCATCAGCCTGGCCACTTGCTTTATTGCGGTGCCGACCATCGCCTGGCTGACCAAAGGCCGGTTCTATCTGGCGCGTCAGTCACCCGAGCTGATTCCGTTGCTGCAAACGGCCGATGCCGACAGCCCAGTGGCATTGCTGACCTGCGGTGTTTGCGAAAATCGCTTTGAGCAGGAAGACATGAGTTTTTGCTCGGCGTATGACCTGCCCATCTGTTCTCTGTGTTGCTCGCTCGATTCGCGCTGCCTGGATCATTGCAAACCCAAGGCACGCTTGTCAGAACAAATGATCGATGCGCTGCGGCTGATATTACCGGCACGTGCCGTGCGTTGGGTGAATTCTCGGCTGGGCCGATTCACCGCCTTGCTTATGGTGATTACCGTTCTGCTGGCAGCATTACTGGCGCTGGTCTACCGACAAATGCAACCGCAAACCATTGCCGAGACAGCACTGTTACAACAGGCACTGTGGTCTCTGTTTTTTACTCTGTTTATCGTCTCCGGTGTTATTGCCTGGCTGTTTTTGCTGGCGCAAGAAAGCCGACTGGTTGCGCAGCGTGAATCCAACCGGCAAACCCAGAAACTGATGCATGAAATTGATGCCCACCAGGTGACTGATCTGGCGTTGCAGCAAGCCAAAGAACTGGCCGAACGCGCCAATGCCGCCAAGAGTCGGTATCTGACCGGTCTTAGCCACGAACTTCGCACTCCGTTGCAATCGATTCTGGGCTACGCTCAATTGCTTGCAGATCGGCCCGATACTCCGGACCGTCACCAGGATGGCCTGGCAATCATTGGTCGCAGCGGCCAATACCTGACTGACCTGATTGAAGGCTTGCTCGACGTGTCGAAAATCGAAGCCGGTCGGCTCGATTTATACCGCAACCGCGTCGCCCTGCCCGAACTGATCGAACAACTGGCGCAAATATTCGCCATGCAGGCCCGCGACAAGGGCATCAGTTTTGATTTCCGGCTACACGACCCGCTGCCCAAAACCGTGATTACCGATGAAAAACGCCTGCGCCAGGTTCTGATCAACCTGCTGTCAAATGCGATCAAATACACCCAGGCTGGTGGCGTTATGCTCGACATTCGTTACCGCAACCAGGTTGCAGAATTCGTCATCACTGACACAGGGTCGGGTATTCCCGAGGCTGATCTTGAGCGCATATTTGCGCCGTTTGAACGTGTTCGCACAGCTGAAGCCCCGAACCTGCCGGGCACTGGCCTGGGCCTGACCATCGTAAAATTGCTGACTGAAATCATGGGCGGGAACCTTGCTGTTGATTCCAAACTCGGGCACGGCAGTCGTTTTACCGTGAACCTGATGTTGCCCTGGGTCAGCCCGTCCAAAGCGGATACATCGCAACCCAGACGCATCGCCGGCTATGAAGGACGCCAACGCACACTCATGCTCGTGGATGACGACCCTGTGCTGCGCGGTTTGCTGTCCGACCTGCTGCTCCCCCTCGGGTTCACGACCCTGGAGGCCCAGGACGCAAATGCCTGTCTAAATATGCTCAACCAGGTTTCACCGGATCTGTTTCTGGTGGATATCTCCATGCCGGGTATGAACGGGCTGGAGCTGGCAATTACCCTGCGCAACCGGGATATAACTGCGCCGATCATCATGCTGTCGGCTGATGCCAAAGAGTATCAGAGCACCGGCAACACTGCGCCCGCCTACAACGATTATCTGGTCAAACCTGTGACCAACCAGAATCTGCTCGACAAACTTGCGCATCACCTCAACCTGAACTGGACCTATCAGTTGCAAGAGGCGGCAGAAACAAAGGCAAATGCTGATCGGAAGCCAGCGCCAAGTCCACAACGCCCCAACCCAATGGTGATACCCGACGATCCTGCGGTCAGGGAGCTAAAGGCGTTTGCAGAAATCGGCTATACCAAAGGGGTCCGCGCCACGCTGCAACATCTGAGAGACTCGAATCTTATCCAGAACGATACACTCAACTATTTCGAACACCTCACCCGAAAACTCCAGTTTGAAACACTGGTTCACTGCCTGGAGCTCGACACACCATGAACGTTCACGCCCCCTCCGCGTCGACCAATACCCAGAGACCCGACACGCCCGATGTTGTGCTGGTTGTCGACGACTCGCCCGATGCCCTGAGCATGATCAACGATGCGCTGGAAGCAGCAGGCATGGATGTGCTCGTCGCATTGGAAGGAAAACAGGCGCTGACCATCGCCAAACGCATCCGACCTGATATTATTTTACTGGATGCCGTTATGCCGGTCCTCGATGGGTTCGACACCTGCATCGCATTAAAAGCAGACCCTAACCTGGCGACGATCCCGGTGATTTTCATGACCGGTCTGAGCGACACCAACGATATCGTTCGCGGTCTGGAGTGCGGTGGTGTCGACTACTTGACCAAACCCATCAAACCAGGCGAGCTGCTTGCTCGAATGCGGGTGCATCTGAGTAATGCCCGTCTAACATCGAGCGCCCGGACCGCACTCGACAGTACCGGTCAGACCCTGTTTACCGTCAACAGCCAGGGCACTATTCAATGGGCAACACCGCAGACTCATGCCCTGCTGGCCCGTGCTCGCGCCGTAGAGAGCTGGCAACACAACCAGCTTGCCCCGCAACTGGATCGCTGGCTCAGCCACCAGCCTGAGCCCGGCCATCAGTTGAGTCTTACCGGCCTCAAACACCCGCTGAGCATTCGGCTGATCGCGCATCACACCAACCAGGAAACCTTGCTCAAACTGGTCGATGAAGAGCGCTCCCAGGGCCCTGCGCAACTCAAGGACGCACTGGGACTCACCGAGCGCGAATCGGACGTGCTTTACTGGGTCGCCAATGGCAAGGCAAATAGGGAAACAGCGCAGATTCTGAACATGAGCCCGCGCACGGTTAACAAGCATCTGGAAACTATCTTTCATAAACTCGGCGTCGACAACCGGACCGCCGCGGCCGGCGTCGCTTTGCGCAAACTCACCCAATAGACTGACGCCTGAAACAATCGTCTGATCTGCATCAAAAAATACTGTGACATTCAATATAAGGGATGGACGCCAGGGTCAAACCCTGAGGGCGCCAGCCCGGTTCAGCCCGCCACTTAATCGTCCTACATACACCGTCATTTTTCTGACTACCGGTCCATTCAAGGCCGGAACCCTGTTCGGAATAGCCTCCTTAAAAACCTCTAACTTATTGTTTTTAAAATATAAAATAGGACTGGCACAGCTATCGCATTAAGCAACGGCACGCAAAAAACGTGTGACATCAAACCCTGATGTTTGACTGCTGGAGTGATGTTCGATGGTTAACGCGCTCCGATTCTGACTCACTTTAAAGCGGAGTTTTTTAATATGACCACAGCATCCACCTGCAGTACGGAACATGAGGCGTTGTTTCGAGACTCAACACTCGGGTTTTATCTGGATGACAAAGCCGATTCAATCTTTCGACTGGGAACGGTGAGTAAACTTGACGCCGATACCCCTCTCGATGCCCCTTCTCCCTACAGTCTCTACACCGTCCTTCAAGGCCGCCTGGGCCATAGCACCGCCTGGTATGGCCCCGGCAATCACTTCAGGGCTTCACAGTCCGATCCCCGGCCAACCCTCACTGCTCTGGGAGACCCGGTTCTGCTATGGCGCCTTGATCTAGCCAGCGACGACTGGCAAGCCCAGAGCACAATGCCGTTGCGCCGTGCGATGACACTGGCGATGCTGGCAACCGACGCTGCTTATAGATCGGTAACACCGGTGTCCGATGCCGAATTGCCGGATAAAACCCGACTGTGCGACCACCAGCATCCGGCCATACAGAAATGCGCGCGTCAATTAAGTGGCACAACTCCAGCCGAAACGGCACGCAATATCTTCTATTTTGTACAATCCATGCCCTACCGGTTTGGAACCTGGCAGGAAACCGCCTCGACCACGCTGACAAAAGGAGTTGGCATGTGTACCACCAAGGCCAATTTGCAAGTAGCCCTTTATCGTGCGTGTAACCTGGAGGCGGGCTTTATCGAGGCACCGCTTGAATTGAGTGTGCTTGGTATTATCATGCCACCAAGCTGGCGCGCCCTGATGCGCTCATCATTCAAGCACTACTACACAGCGGTCAATATAAACGGCTACTGGCACTCTGCCGATGCTACCTTCAACGACGATGTATGTGATGCCTTTGTTGAAGCAAACCCTGAATTTGCCCAGCTGGTACCGGTAAACTTTGCCGAGGGGTACCCCTACAGCCCATCGGCGCTGATGAATCAGACCAACCCATTTTTGCAAGACGCTGAAGTACTGCCAAGTCTGGAAGAGGAAATGAGCAAGAAAAGTCGTTTTTCCATGCAGCACTTTGAGGCACTCAATACCCGACTGGATCGGATTCAATCGGTTTATATGCCACTTGTAAACCAGGCGCAGCAACACTTCCAGCCGATACAGACAGCACGCCGCGAGGAGATGGTGGCATGACCCGAAAATCCCGTGCAGCCGATTTGTTTGACTGGAACTTTGAAGCACCGGCACCGAGCGACATGGGCGATCACGATGTACCGGTGGTTTCTGATCGCCTCGCCGGTAAACGGGTTGCCCTGCTGGTGACCGGCGGTATCGCCGCCATGAAGACGCCACAGATCGCACGCGGCTTACGTCGCCATGGTGCGGACGTTGTTGCCTTCGCATCAGACGATGCCTTGCGCTATGTCGCACGGGAAGCCCTTGAGTGGGCGACCTGTGCACCCGTGGTCAGCGCCCTGACCTGGGCGGCCGAGCATCTGTCAGACAATGCACCTTTTGATGCTTATCTGGTCGCACCCGCGACGCACAACACCATTGCCAAGATGGCCGTCGGTATTGCCGACACGGTTATTACCTCGGCACTGGCGTCAGCTCTCGGTCGGATGGAACAGGGTCGCACCAAAATCCTGATCGCACCGACCATGCACGGCACCCTGCACAACAGTATACTGGTCGGCAATGCCCGCAAACTGAGTGACCTCGGGGTGCATTTTATTGCCCCCCGCGATGGCTACGGCAAACACAACCTGCCCGACACCGATGTACTGTGTACCAGCGTTGGCCGGATATTGAGCGACTCACCCTTGCGGGGTAAATCCATCATGGTAACCGCCGGGCCCACACCTGTACCCATCGATGGCGTTCGCCGAATCGTCAACCGATTCAGAGGCCGCCTGGGTGCGGCCATCGCCGAAGAACTCGTCTGGCGGGGTGCCGATGCCGAACTGATCCTGGGTGATGGCGCCTGGCGGCCGAACACAACCCTGCCGCTGACCATTGCCCGCACCTTTGACGAGTATCGAAACACCGTGGTCGAACGCGCGCGATCGGGCTTGTTTGCCGGTGTATTCTCAGCCGGTGTTGCCGACTACCGGCCGGCCGAAGCGGTCAATGGCAAGATCAATTCCGGCCAGGCACACCTCGCACTGGATCTGGTCCCAACAGAGAAAGTCATCGACCTGGCCTGTGAAGCCGACCCACAAATGCACTGTGTCGCCTTCAAATATCTCGAGCAAGTCACCGAAGACGAACTGATCAGTGTTGCCTCAAAACGGCTCGACAAAGCCAGCCTGGTGGTCGCAACGCGAGGTGAAGACACCAAAGGAAAAGAGCAGCGCGCCTTGCTGGTTACAGGTGACGGTGTTCAGCCGGTAGAAGGCAAATACCGGATCGCCGTAGCGATCGCTGATCACCTGGAAGCACTAGCAAGACAACGCTAACAGATTTTTGAAAAAGGCTTCCCGCCTTTTTCAAAAACATGCAATCAACGCTTATCAGCCATCTGCTAAAGACCCTATTTAATCCGTAAATGCAACCCACCCTACGAGGCCCAGCCGACTTATAGCTAAGATTGGATTCAACAACCAACCACATATCTAACCAATACCACAGCGTCAACATGACCTCCCACTGTCCATACGGTAAATGACGTAGTCGCCACCGCCATCCTCCCCATACCTTCTGGCACCCCGCTGTTCAACAATCGATCGTGCTGACACACCGTCACAGATCCGATTCGAACACACACCAGGGGGAAGACAGAATGATACTCAAACCCATACTTCAGGGCCTCACCTTTGCCGTGGCGTCCACCGTATTGACGACCGCTGCCGTCGCGGAAGATCCGATTAAAGTAGGCGTTCTGCATTCACTGTCCGGCACTATGGCGATCAGCGAAACCACGCTGAAAGACACTGTACTGATGATGGTTGAACAACAGAACGAAGCTGGTGGCCTGCTCGGCCGTCCGCTGGAAGCCGTCGTGGTTGACCCGGCCTCGAATTGGCCGCTCTTCGCTGAGAAAGCACGTGAGCTGCTAACTCAGGAAGAAGTCGACGTCATTTTTGGAAGCTGGACCTCGGTCTCGCGAAAATCCGTTTTACCGGTTCTGGAAGAGCTGAACGGCCTGATGTTCTACCCGGTACAGTATGAAGGTGAAGAATCGTCGAAAAACGTTTTCTATACCGGTGCCGCGCCCAACCAGCAAGCCATCCCTGCAGTTGATTACCTGCGTAACGAACTGGGTGTCGAACGCTGGGTATTGGCCGGAACCGACTATGTTTATCCGCGGACAACCAACAAGATTCTTGAAGCCTACCTGATGGATCTCGGTGTCGCTAAAGAAGACATCATGATCAACTACACGCCTTTCTCACATTCAGACTGGCAGTCGATCGTCTCGGACATTAATACGTTTGGCAGCGAAGGTAAAAAGACCGCCGTGGTCTCAACCATCAACGGTGATGCCAACGTCCCATTCTATAAGGAACTTGGCAACCAGGGCATTTCATCCGCTGACATTCCCGTCATTGCCTTCTCGGTTGGTGAAGAAGAACTCTCCGGTTTCGATACGTCACCACTGGTAGGCCACCTGGCTGCCTGGAACTACTTCCAGAGTGTTGATGCTGATGCCAACTACGATTTCATCGACATGTGGCATGACTACATCGGTAACGATGACCGTGTAACCAACGATCCTATGGAAGCCACTTATATCGGCTTCAAGATGTGGGTACAGGCCGTTGAGCTTGCGGGTACTACAGACGTCGATGCGGTTGAGCAGGCCATGATCGGACAGACAACTGCAAACCTGACCGGTGGAACCGCCGTGATGAACAAGAACCACCATCTGAGTAAGCCAGTACTGATTGGTGAGATTCAGGACGATGGTCAGTTCGAAGTGGTTTGGGAAACCGCAGGTGTGGTTCCGGGCGATGCCTGGTCCGATTATCTGCCAGGTTCAAAAATGCTGCTGGCCGATTGGACTGCTCCTTTGAAGTGCGGCAACTACAACACTGAAACGGGTACCTGCTCCGGCACCGTGTACTGAGACTTTTTTTAACGGGTGCCTCGCACCCGACTCTCCTTGGGGTGGTTCGCCGCCCTCCTTTTTTGCGTGCGGAGGATGCCATGAAACAAGCACTGCTAATGCTCGGGTGCTGGCTCGCGCTGTTGTCAGCGCCAACGATGGCCGAAACCGAACCTGCCTCGTCATTTGACGACTTGTTGATTGAGCTGACAGAAGCTGACCTCAGAACCACCCAACCCATTCTCGAAGCCATTGAAGCAACCGGACATCCGGATGTTCTGCCTCTTTTCCTCACTTTGCTGGACGGCAACCTGAACTTCAGAAAAGCCGACCAAGTATTGATTACGATTATCGATATTAACGGCACCGACCAATATACCGAATTCACCACCGGCACCTCGATCGAACCACTCGGTCGCCGTGACGTTACCAAAATTCGCGTCAACAATAACCTGCGCAACACGCTGAGCAGTGCCATCGCGAGACTGCAACTAAGCAGCCCGGATGCGGCATTGCGCGAGGCCGCAGTGCTGTCCCTGCTAGATACCATTAACGACTCAACGGCTAATGATCTGATTGCACTGCGCGCAGATGAAAGCAACCGCTCAGTCCTCGCATCCATCGACCTGGCGCTGGCCATGTACAGTGCCCGATCCAGTGACACGGTGGCGGCTCAGATCACCGCTATTAAAACTTTGTCTGACAGCCTGCAACCAAACGCCCGCAACTTGCTATTCGATCTGGAACGAAATGCAGATGACTCGGCCGTGCAAGCAGCAGCCACAGTGGCGTTGGAAAAAATCGATGGCAAGGTGACGTTTTACAGTTACGTCGACCAGTTATTTTTCGGACTCAGTCTTGGCTCTGTCCTGTTGCTTGCCGCCATTGGTCTGGCCATTACCTTCGGTGTTATGGGCGTGATCAACATGGCCCATGGCGAAATGCTGATGCTCGGTGCCTACACCACCTACGTCGTGCAGTTGTTGATGCCGGGGTATATAAATTATTCGCTCTGGGTCGCTATCCCCGCAGCTTTTGTTGTCGCCGGATTGTTCGGTATTCTGATCGAACGTTGCGTCATTCGATTCCTGCACGGGCGGCCACTGGAAACCTTGCTGGCCACCTTCGGCATCAGCCTGATCCTGCAGCAACTGGTGCGTACTGTCTTTTCCCCACTTAATCGCCGTGTTGCCGCACCGGACTGGATGAGCGGATCACTGGAAATAAACCCGGTGCTATCGCTGACCTACAACCGGCTGACCATTCTGATCTTTGCGCTGATCGTTTTTGTCGCGCTGCTGCTGATCATGAAAAAAACAGCACTTGGCTTGTACGTTCGTGCTGTATCGCAGAACCGGGACATGGCCAAAGCCATGGGTATCAAGACCGACCGGGTCGATGCGCTGACCTTTGGTCTGGGTTCCGGTATCGCCGGCATTGGCGGCGTCGCGCTCAGCCAGCTAACCAACGTTGGCCCCAACCTGGGCCAGGCTTACATCATCGATTCGTTTATGGTGGTGGTGTTCGGTGGTGTCGGTAATTTACTGGGCACCCTGGTGGCAGCCTTTACTCTGGGTATCGCCAATAAATTTCTCGAGCCTGTCACCGGTACCGTGCTCGCCAGCATCCTGGTTCTGGTGTTTATTATTCTGTTTATTCAGAAGCGTCCCAAAGGCCTGTTTCCACAACGAGGGAGGTCTGCAGAATGACCATATGGCAAACGTTTCTGTCCCGTCGTAATACCCTCGACAGTCCGGTATTGCCGTTCGTCACCGTACTGCTCAGCCTCACTATTCTGGCCTCCATTGGTAACCTGTGGATACCAGCTGACTCGGCTTTGCATGTTTCGACTTACACCATCACGCTACTCGGCAAATACCTGAGCTTTGCCATGCTCGCCCTGGCGGTCGATATCGTCTGGGGCTACTGCGGTATCCTGAGCCTCGGCCATGGTGCTTTTTTTGCCCTGGGCGGCTATGCGATGGGGATGTATCTGATGCGCCAGATTGGCACTCGCGGTGTCTACGGTGACCCCATTCTCCCCGATTTTATGGTGTTTCTCGACTGGGATGTTTTACCCTGGTACTGGCTTGGTATGGATCAGTTCTGGTTCGCTATGCTGATGGTCTTGCTGGTTCCCGGCCTGCTTGCCTTTGTCTTTGGCTGGCTGGCCTTTCACTCACGCGTTACCGGTGTGTATCTGTCGATCATCACCCAGGCACTCACCTACGCCCTGATGCTGGCCTTTTTCAGAAACGAAATGGGCTTCGGGGGCAACAACGGTCTCACCGACTTCAAAGACCTGCTTGGCTTCAACTTACAGGCAGACACCACACGAGTCAGCCTGCTGTTGTGCTCAGCCGCACTTCTTGCCGGTATCTTCGTACTCAGTCAATGGGTATTGAAGTCCCGCTTTGGCAAAGTGATCGAAGCCATTCGTGATGGTGAACCCAGGGTACGCTTTCTGGGTTACCGGACCGACCGGTACAAGGTAGCAATCTTTGTATATTCAGCGATGATCGCCGGTATCGCCGGCGCACTCTATGTGCCTCAGGTCGGCATCATCAACCCGGGTGAGTTTGCACCACTGAACTCCATTGAAATTGTCGTATGGGTCGCCGTGGGTGGTCGGGGTACGCTGTACGGTGCGGTTATCGGTGCTCTGCTCGTCAACTACGCGAAAACCCGTTTTACCGCTCTGATGCCCGATGGCTGGCTGTTCGCCCTGGGCGCGTTGTTTGTTCTGGTGACTGTATTTTTACCCAATGGTCTGGCCGGCGTATACGGCCAGGTCAAAGCCTCTGTAAAACGTAATGCATCCGACGAACAGAGTCCTCATCAGAAATCGGAGGCAAGCTAATAATGACAATGAACAACACCCCCAGACTGATGCGTCGCGATCAGGTCTGGCCATTTTTACAACCCGCCCGCGCCGGTATCAACGTCGACAAAGACATCATCCTGTACATCGAAGATCTGAGTGTGAGTTTCGATGGTTTCAAGGCACTGAACAACCTGAACCTCTACATCAACGACGGCGAGTTACGTTGTCTGATCGGCGCCAATGGCGCTGGTAAAACAACGTTGATGGATGTGATAACCGGTAAAACCGAATGCGATTCCGGCAGTGTCTATTTTGGTCAGACGCTCAATCTGCTTAATTACAAAGAAGCTGAAATTGCAGAGCTTGGCATTGGCCGGAAATTTCAGAAACCGACGGTATTTGAAGCTCAGACCGTATTCGACAACCTTGAACTGGCGATGAAAAGCAACAAGCGTTTGCTGCCCACGTTATTGGCGCGACTCAGCCCATCCGAGGTTGATCGTATTGACGAGGTACTCGTCACCATCGGATTGATCGAAAACCGGGCTCAGCTCGCGGGCGCACTGTCCCACGGACAAAAGCAGTGGCTGGAAATAGGCATGCTGCTGGTCTCCAAACCCCGGCTTCTGCTGATCGATGAACCGGTCGCAGGCATGACCGCCGAAGAAACCGAACGCACTGCTGAACTGCTTACCTCACTGGCCGGAAAGCACACCGTGGTTGTGGTCGAGCACGACATGGAGTTTGTGCGCAGCATCGCCCGCACGGTCACCGTGCTGCACCAGGGGTCGGTGCTTGCTGAAGGCAGCATGGACGAGATACAGAACAACCCGGATGTCATTCAGGTTTACCTGGGAGAAGAACCATGATCACACTGAACCAGGTCAACCAGCGTTACGGCGGCACCCACATACTCTGGGATCTAGACCTCAACATCCCGGAAGGTCGCTGCACCTGCATCATGGGTCGCAACGGCGTTGGCAAAACCACCCTGCTCAAATGCCTGATGGGTTTGCTACCGATCAGCAGTGGGGAGATCACACTGGCCGGAGAAAACCTGCACAAAAAACCCGCCGATGCCCGCGCCAGACTCGGCATTGGCTATGTGCCCCAGGGGCGAGATATTTTTCCCATGCTAAGCGTCGAAGAAAACCTGCGCATTGGCCTTGGTGCCCGTGCTGATAAAGCCAAAGCCATTCCGGATAAAATCTTCGAGCTGTTCCCGGTCTTGCACGACATGCTGCAGCGTCGCGGCGGTGATTTGTCGGGTGGCCAGCAACAGCAACTGGCGATTGGCCGGGCTCTGGTAATCGATCCCAAAGTCCTAATCCTCGACGAACCGAATGAAGGTATTCAGCCCAACATCGTTGCGCAAATCGGTGATGTCATTCAAAAGCTGAACCAGGAAGACGGTCTGACCGTTGTATTGGTCGAACAGAAACTCGGCTTCGCGCGCCGCGTCGGCCAGGAATTCCGGCTGATGGAAAAAGGCCGTGTCGTTGCCAGCGACCAGATGGACAACCTCAACGACCAGCTGATTCGTCAGCATCTGGCGGTTTAGGGAGGCCACGCCATGAACAGCAAAGCACAGTTGCCTGTGACCACTGACGCCTCCGAATGGGCCGCCTGGTTAAACCTTGGTTTCACCAGGGGCGCGCGTGGCACTCAACTTTCACGTTGCCAGCATCAGGGTCCACTCTACGTTCAAAAACCTTTCTATCCGGAAGGGTCCGACTGCGCCCATGCCTACATTTTGCACCCGCCCGGCGGGCTGGTATCGGGCGATCATCTGCAGATTTCCGTCGACGTTTCAGACACCGCTCATGCCCTGCTCACAACACCCGGCGCGGGCCGCGCTTACCGAGCACGCAAGGACAGAACGCTGCAACACCAACACATTGCCTTGCACGCGCACAACAACGCTATGCTCGAGTGGTTGCCCCAGGAAACTCTACTCTATCCCGGTGCACGGGCGCGGTTGGATACAGACATTCACCTCACCGGTGGTTCCCGATTTATCGCTTGGGACATTACCTGCCTGGGATTACCGGCCAGTAACCAACCCTTCGACACAGGCGACCTGAGCCAACGCCTGCAGATCACCGAAGATGGCCGGATCACGTTGCGCGAGCACCTGCACTTGTCAGAAAAAAACCGCACAACTCTTAATGGCCAGCTCGGTTTTCGCGATCACAGCGTCAACGCCATCATGGTTGCAGGCCCGTTTGACGATCCACTGGCGCCGGAAGCCATGGCGAATTTGCAACAACTTTGCAACCAATTTCACAGCCTTGC
>Ga0307939_1000017_pt1 | contig 102285 bp, 101 predicted proteins | sample OrgLakmetagen122_FD_201844 | JGI IMG/M metagenome (GOLD analysis project Ga0307939, IMG submission 201844) | Saline water microbial communities from Organic Lake, Antarctica - #122 | ecosystem: Environmental > Aquatic > Non-marine Saline and Alkaline > Saline | place: Antarctica: Organic Lake... | reverse complement strand
ATCTCCGACATGACCGTCCTCCTTTGTGGATCATCGTAGACCCACCTTGGCACATCGATGCCGTCGGGGGGCGGTCACATCATCAACGCCTCTCACATCGAATCTCTGCCAGAAGTGACAAGACATGATAGGTTCAAACGCGAGGCGCTCATGTGCGCGGCAAGCTCGCATGTCGTCTATGTTGATCAAGAGTGAAATACCAGATCGCTTTTGATCAAGTGCGGACGCGATTTGGTTCAAATTCATGATATTCAAGAAAAACTGGTGCACCCATCAGGATTCGAACCTGAGACCTTCGCCTTCGGAGGGCGACGCTCTATCCAGCTGAGCTATGGGTGCTTACCGTGTCGCAACTGCTTATGCAGTGTATACGTGAACTTTTCGCGAGTTGAAAGGTCAGAACGAGGGCCTCGCACAACCTTATTCCTACAGTCCTTTTTCGTCTCCTGTTTGTCGCCTTGTCCCTTGACATCAGTCTTCGGAGGCGAACGCTCTATGCGACTGAGTTATGGGACCATCGTATCTCGGGTATTTCCGTACGGTGCCGACTGTCACACTTTTATTGCACCTTATCCGTCAAAAGCTTCGCGCATAAAACCCCACAATCTGCAGAGGGCAACGCCATGTCCGGTTTAGCTCTTAAAGCCTGTGGATCGTATGGCCTTTCCCGCCGATCGTCGCAATGGGCAAGGATCAAAAACCGTCAAGGCTTTCTGCCTTGCGCCAGCATTGTCATTTCCGGGATCATCGGCGCGATCTGGACATCGACGCCCCCTGCACCCGACAGGGCCGCCCGCATCCAGCCCGCGTCCAGCGATCGCGCCTCGGGAGTAAAGGCGGTGTGCTGCAACTGCCAGAGCGCGGCCAACATCGGGCCGGTGCGGTTTTTCTCGACGATGAAGTCGTGGATCAGGACCAATCCGCCGGGGTTGAGGATGTCGAAGGCCTGCGCGATGAGCCGGTCATGCGTGTCGCCAGGAACGCCGGAAAAGAGGTAGGACATCAACACCACGTCCTGCCCCTCGGGCCACGCGGTTTCAAGCGCGTTGCCGTCGAGATAGGTGATACGATCGGACAGGCCCGCCGTCTCCACGTATTTGCGCCCTAGGGCCGCGACATTGGGAAATTCGAGCACGGTCGCCGTCAGGTCGGGATTGGCGCGGCAGAGCGTGATGTCAAAAGCCGCCGTGCCACCGCCGACATCCAGCAATTTACGCTTACCCGCGAGATCCAGCGCCTTGGCGAGTTGCCGGGCGGGGCCGAGCGACCCCGCATGCTGACTTTCGGAGTAAAGCCGCGCCTCGTCAGGATCCGCGAACCAATCGGCGTAAGAGCCCGTCGCGGCCTTGTCCATATTGCCGGTCAGGGCACCTTCGAGCTGGTCCATGAGCGGATACATCTGCCGCCCGACCTGCAACCTGAGATAATCAGAGAAATCGTATTTCGCGCCGTTGACCAGAAACGCCTGAGCCGCCGGGGCATTGGCGAAGCGGCCGTCCTCTACCGAGACCAGACCCATTCCCGCGAGGGCCGTCAGCAGGGTCTGTGCGCGATCCCCGTGCACATTGGCCGCGGCGGCCAGTTCAGCGGCGGTTCTTGGCCCACCGGCCAGATGGGTGAACACCCCGAGTTCGAGCGCGGCAAAGAGCGCTTTCGATCCCATGAACCCGAAGGCGATTTGCGAAATCTGGTCGGCTTCCGTCAAGAGCGGCATGGTGATGTCCGGAAATTGTTTCGAAGATCACGATCTTGCCAAGATGCCGCAGGAAAGCAAACCCCTATCCGGAAAAAGCCATCGCCCTGCCGCGGGCGATGCCCAGGTTTTCACCCCTCAGCCGAACAGATCATGCGCGAGTTCCAGCGCATCGATCAGCGCATCAACCTCGGAGCGGGTGTTGTACATGCCGAACGACGCACGGCAGGTGGCGGGGGTGCCCATATGCTCCATCAGCGGGCCGCAGCAATGCTGGCCGGCACGCACTGCAACGCCTTTCTTGTCGAGGATGGTCGAGATGTCATGCGCATGCGCCGAACCATCCATGGTGAACGAAAAGATCGCGGCCTTGTCGGGCAACGTGCCCTGCACCGTCAACCAGTTCAGCCCCGCGAGGCGCTCCTGCGTGTAGCGGCTGAGATCATCTTCGTGTGCGGCGATCTCTGGCATGCCGATGCCCATCATGTAATCGAGCGCCACGCCAAGACCGATGATCTGCACGATGCCGGGGGTACCGGCCTCGAACTTCATCGGGGCGTCGTTGTAGATCACCTCGTCCTTGGTGACTTCGCGGATCATGTCCCCGCCACCCATGAAGGGCCGCATCTCGGCCAGCCGGTCGCGGTGCACGAAGATCGCACCGGATCCGGAGGGCCCATAAAGCTTGTGCCCGGTAACGGCGTAGAAATCACAGCCCAGATCGTCGATATCGACGGGGAAATGCACAGCCGCCTGGCTGCCATCGACCAGAACCGGCACACCGCGCGCGCGGGCGCCGTGGCAGATCGCCTTCACGTCGACCTTGGTGCCAAGCACGTTCGACAGGTGGCTAATCGCAATCAGCTTAGTGCGCGGCGTGATCGCGTCGAGGATCTTCTGCGGGTCGAGCCAGCCGCGCGAATCCACGTCGACCCATTTCAGCACAACACCCTGCCGTTCGCGCAGGAAATGCCACGGCACGATGTTGGCGTGATGCTCCATCACCGACAGCAGGATCTCGTCGCCGGCCTCCATCCGGGGCATGGCCCAGCCATGGGCAACCATGTTGATGCCTTCGGTTGTGCCGGAATTGAAGATGATCTGCGTCTCGTCCGCGACCCCGAGGAAGCGTGCGATGGTGCCGCGCACCGCCTCGTATCTCTCGGTCGCAAGGTTGCTGAGGTAATGCAACCCGCGATGCACGTTGGCATATTCCTGCGAATAGGCTTGGGTGACCGCGTCGATCACGACCTGCGGTTTTTGTGCCGATGCCCCGTTGTCGAGATAGACAAGAGGCTTGCCGTTCACCTCTCGCGACAGGATCGGGAAATCGGCCCGGATTTTTTCGACGTCTAGCATTTCAGCCCCCACTCATTGCGATCATCCCGACAAGGCTGAGCAGCGTGCTCAGCCCGATCGCCATGGCCACGACGGACAACACGATCACGCCGGCCGCCTTGAACCTGCTGTCGAACCGGTGCGCCGCGTCGACGAAACTGATCAGGATGTAGACCCCCCAGATCGCCGCGGCGATCACGATCAGCGCAGCCAACGCCGGCACCCCGAGCGCGAGAACCAGAATTGCCCCCTGCACAAGCAGGCGCAAGACCTGAAGCCACGTCATCAGCACAAGGATATCCGACATGGCCGCTTCGCCACCCAGGCCCTGTCCGATATAATAGAGAGCGATCACCGTCAGCGCCAAGGCACCGAACAACAATACCGCAAAAAGTATCGGCATCTGAAAGGCCTGTGGCATTAGCGCCGCAGACGCGTCCGGCTGCGAGCTGAACTGCAGCGACAGTGTGTAGACGATGGCGTTCAGGATCGCCATCAGTGCCAGCGCCGTCCAGAGCCAGTCGGATGGCAAGCGCATGTCGATCAGCCTGCGGGCCGCATCACCGGGCCGAAACAGTGTCTGCTTCAGCAGGTCGATGGCATCGTCTCGTGTCATTGGTGGCTCCACTCCGCCTCGTAGAGGCCGGATAGCCAGAACCAGCCGAAAACACCACACCATATCAGGCCGACAAGTTGCAGCCCCGCACCCGGCCCGACGAAACCCGCCATCAGCCCGTGCAGCAGGATCAGCGGGCTTGCCGCGAGAAACGCCCAGAAAAGCGCGAGGCGCGCGCCATAGGCGGTGCCGTGGCCCCTAGCCAGACGTGCGACACCGTGACTGACCAAGGCAAGCACGTAAAACAGCAAGGGCGCGATGAACAGCCACCCCAGCAAGGCCCCGCCCAGTAGCGGGTTGAGCGCCTGATCGGTCAAATGCGCCTCCCGAGCAAGCCGGGGCCATTGCGCCACGAACACCACGATACAGGCCACAACCAGAATCATGAGGGCGCGATCCTCGCGCACCCCCATATCAAGCAACCGCCGCACCACCCGGCGCGGCCCGCGATAGGTGGCGACGATATCGCGCGTGACGGGCATCAGCCGAGCTCTTGCTCCAGCCAGCTTGTCAGACGGTCGTTGATCTCATCACGCAGGCCTTCATCCTCGATCTCTTCCACCGCCTGGGCGAGGAAGGAAAGGGTCAGAAGGTTCGTGGCGATGGGCTTGGGAATACCGCGCGCCCGCATGTAGTAGAGCGCATCCTCGTCGATCGCTCCCGAAGTCGAGCCGTGCGAGCAGACGACGTCGTCGGCATAGATCTCCAGCTCCGGCTTGGCGAGGAACTGGCTGTCGCCATCCAGCAACAGCGACTGGCTGATCTGGTAGCCGTCGGTCTTCTGCGCGCCCGCCTTCACGAGGATCTTGCCTTGGAACACGCCCGTCGCACCATTGTGCAACACCTTCTTGAACACCTGACGGCTTTCGCACCGCTCGGCGTCATGAGTGATGAACACCGTGTCATCGTGGTGGAAATCGTCACCATCGCCCAGCACCGCGCCCGCGACATGCGCCGTGGCGTCATCGCCGGTGAACTCGATCACGGATTCGTTGCGCGTCAGAACGCCATTGGCGGTCAGGGTGAAGGATTTGAAAACGCTTTCCGTCGCGAGACGCGCAAAGACATGCGTCGCGGCGCGCCGCTCGTGGTCGCGGCCCTGCGCACGCACGTGGTGGAAGGTGGCGCCATCGGCCACGTCGACCTCCATCACTGTGTTGTAACGCGCGCCGGCGGGGCCATTTTCCAGCATCGTCAGCGACGCACCGGCGTCAAGCTTGACGACATGGTGCAGCATCGCGTCCGACGTCTCCGAGGCCTGCACGTTAACGAGGTGGATGGGTTTCGCCGCCTTGCCCGTGACGTGGATGAGCATGCCGTCCTCGGCCAGCGCGGTGTTGAGTGTGGCCATCGGGCGCAGCACCGGCTTTTGCCCACGCTCTTCGAGCGTGCCGTAGACGTCGCGCGCCCAGTGGATGTCGGCGCCCGCCGCCTCGGACAGACGCTCAATACTGACCGCGTCGAGGGCCGCCGCGTCGCTTTGGTCCGCGTCGAACACGCCGTCGACGAAGACAAGCTTCAGCCGGTCCATCTCGCCGAAAAGCTCGGACTCAGACCCGGCGTCGTGGATCGCCGCGTGCGGCACCTCGGCGACGGTCAGGCTCTCAGGGCGGGTGAATTTCCAATACTCATCACGACGGCCCGGCAGGCCCATTTCGCGCACCCGCCCAAGCGCAGCCTCGCGCAAAGACGTGATCCACGCCGCACCCTTGGGCACCGACACGCCGTCGAGGCGCGCCTCTGTCGTGGTCTGCTTGGCTTGCGGGGCTGCCATCACGCCACCTCCGATTTCAGGTTCTCGTACCCGTCACGCTCGACCTCTTGCGCCAGCTCCGGCCCGCCCGACTTGATGATCTTCCCGTCGGACATGATGTGCACGACATCCGGCACGATATGGTCAAGCAGGCGCTGGTAGTGCGTGATTACCAGGAAACCGCGGCCCTCTTCGCGCAGCGCGTTCACGCCTTTCGCGACCAGCTTCATCGCGTCCACGTCAAGACCCGAGTCGGTCTCGTCGAGAATGCACATCTTGGGCGCCAGCATCGCCATCTGCAGGATCTCGTTGCGCTTCTTCTCGCCGCCCGAAAAGCCCACGTTGACGGGCCGCTTAAGCATGTCGGCATCGATGTTAAGGGTCTTGGCCTTCTCGCGGACCGCCTTGAGGAAATCGGCGGCGCTCAGCTCCTCTTCGCCGCGCGCCTTGCGCTGCGCGTTCACAGCCGTGCGCATGAAGGTCATGTTGCCCACGCCGGGGATCTCGACAGGGTATTGGAACGCCAGGAAAAGACCCGCCGCGGCGCGCTCTTCGGGCTCCAGCTCCAGCAGATCCACACCGCCGAGCGTGGCCGACCCTTCGGTCACCTTGTAGCCGTCGCGACCCGACAGCACGTAGCTCAGCGTCGATTTGCCAGAGCCGTTCGGCCCCATGATCGCATGCACCTTGCCTGCCTCGACGGCCAGGTCCACACCCTTGAGGATGGTCTTGTCCTCTTCCTCGAGATCGACGTGCAAGTTCTTGATTTTCAGCATGCTTCTTGTCCTTTCGTAGAGTGAAATCCGTGCGGCGTCAGGGCCGCGCGTCATATTCGTGCTATGAGGCAGGGCCACGCGCCGCGTCCCGTCGAGCGGCGCATGGCATCAAATCCGTCGCGGTCATATCAGCCTGCGCGGGGCCGGAAGGCACGCGCAGGCATCACGCCGATCCGTTGCCAAAACGGGCCGCATCGATCATGCGCACTATGGCGATGGTCAACACGGACCAGACGAGGAACAACGTCAGCGCAATGGCCAGCTCCGCGGTCTCGGCCAGGTCCGGTGTGATGATCCCCGCGGCCACGCATTCCGCCACGATTTCGTCATGGCCGATAGCCAGAGAGAAGATCATGAAATGCCCGAGGATCAACAGGCCCAGCCGTCGCCCCTCGCGCCAGAGGCGCGGGGGATACCGGGTAAGCCACGCGATCGCCAGCTGCGGCGAGCGGTCTGCAATCCCCTGCCCGGTCATCAGCCAACAGATCCTTCAAGCGAGATCGCCACGAGCTGCTGGGCTTCCATCGCAAATTCCATCGGCAGGGCCTGCAGCACGTCCTTGCAGAACCCGTTCACCACGAGTGCCACGGCCTCTTCTTCGGACATCCCGCGCGCGCGGCAATAGAACATCTGGTCGTCATCGACCTTGGAGGTGGTGGCCTCGTGCTCGGCCTTCGAGGAATTGTTCTTGACCTCGATATACGGCACCGTGTGCGCACCGCAGGTTCCGCCGATCAGCAAGCTGTCGCATTGAGTGAAGTTGCGACTGTTCTTGGCCTTGGGGTGCATCGACACCAGGCCGCGATAGGTGTTCTGCGCATGCCCCGCGCTGATCCCCTTGGAGACGATCCGAGAGCGCGTGTTCTTGCCCAGATGCGTCATCTTGGTGCCCGTGTCGGCCTGCTGGTAGTTGTTGGCGATGGCGATCGAGTAGAACTCGCCCTGGCTGTCATCGCCGCGCAGGATGCAGGACGGGTACTTCCACGTCACCGCCGAACCTGTCTCGACCTGCGTCCACATCACCTTGGACCTGTCACCGCGGCAATCGGCGCGCTTGGTGACGAAGTTGTAGATGCCGCCCTTGCCGTTCTCGTCGCCGGGATACCAGTTCTGCACCGTCGAATACTTGATTTCGGCATCGTCGAGCGCGATCAGCTCGACGCAGGCCGCGTGCAGCTGGTGCGTATCGCGCTGCGGCGCGGTGCAGCCTTCAAGGTAGCTGACATAGCTACCCTTGTCGGCGATGATCAGCGTCCGCTCGAACTGCCCGGTATTCTCGGCATTGATCCGGAAATACGTGCTCAGCTCCATCGGGCAGCGCACGCCGGGCGGAATGTACACGAACGACCCATCGGTGAAGACCGCCGCGTTCAGCGTGGCGAAGATGTTGTCGGCATTCGGGATGACCGAACCGAGGTATTTCTTTACCAGCTCGGGATGCTCCTGCACCGCTTCGGAGATCGAGCAGAAGATCACGCCGGCCTTGGCCAGCTCGTCCTTGAAGGTCGTGCCAACACTGACGCTGTCAAAGACCGCGTCCACAGCGACCTTGCGCTTTTCGGGCTCCGCGTCGGCGGGGGCCGCATCGGCGCCCTCGACACCGGCCAGCACCATCTGTTCCTTCAGCGGGATGCCGAGCTTGGCGTAGGTTTCGAGCAGCTTGGGATCGACATCGTCCAGCGACTTGGGCTTTTCGGTCATCGATTTCGGCTTGGCGTAGTAATACTGCTCTTGGTAGTCGATCGGCGGATAGTTGACCATCGCCCAATCAGGCTCTGTCATCTGGGTCCAGCGCCGATAGGCGGCCAGCCGCCACTCAGTCAGCCATTCGGGCTCGTTGTTCTTCGACGAAATCAACCGCACGATATCCTCGTTCAGCCCTTTCGGCGCGTAGTCCATCTCAATGTCGGTCGACCAGCCGTGCTTGTAGGTGCCGCCCATCTGCCGCACCGCATCGACCGTTTCGGTATCGACACCTTCCTTGACCTGACCTTCGTCCAAAGCCGTCATCAGCGTTCTCCCTTCGTCTCAGGCCGTGCGGGCCTGCTGTTTGCTTCGGCGCGCAAGCCAGTGTTCGGCAAAGCGCATGATTTCGTCTTCCGTCGCCTGCGGGCCAAGCGAGACGCGCACCGCCATTGCCGAGTCGGCAGCGTCATATCCCATCGCCGCAAGCACTCGGCTTTGCCGAACCTTGCCGCTGGAACAGGCGCTTCCCGCCGAGACCGCGAACCCCGCCAGATCCATCGCCATGACCTGCGTCTCGCCTTTCCAGCCCGGTGCGACAAAGCAGGAGGTATTGGGCAGGCGCCGTGTTCCTTGCCCGACAAAATTAATCTCTTTTGCCCCCCCTGCAATGATATTTTCTAGAATGTTTCTAAGTTTCTCGATCCGCGTCCAGACCCCATCCGCCAGATCCCGCGCCGCAGCCTCGGCGGCGGCACCGAATCCGGCGATGCCGATGACGTTCTCCGTCCCGGCCCGCCGGCCCATTTCCTGCCGGCCGCCGCGGATCTGCGCGGCAAGATCGGTGCCCCGTCGAATGACCAGCGCACCAACGCCTTTGGGCCCGCCCAGCTTGTGCGCCGAGATCAGCGCCATCTGCGCGCCCGACCAGTTGAACGCCACGGGAAGCTTGCCAAATCCTTGCGTCATGTCACTGACCGCCAGCCCCTCGGGCAGGTCCTGCACCACGCCCGTCTCCGAGTTCGCCAATTGCAGCACCGACCGCGCGGAGTCGTCCACCTGCACCTGGCCTGCCGCATCGACGGGAAGCGTTTCGGTGATCCAAGACCGAACCGCATCATGCTCGACTCCGGACCCGTGCAGGTCTCGCCCCGCGCAGGCCAGTGCGGCGCTTTCCGTGGCGCCGGAGGTGAAGATGACGTCGGCGCCCTCGGCCCCGAGGGCCGCCGCCACCTGTGCGCGCGCACGTTCGACCACGCCCTTCGCGGCGCGGCCTTCGGCATGCACGCTCGACGGGTTGCCGACCAGATCCATCGCGCCAATCATCGCCGCCCGCGCCTCGGCGCGCAGCGGGGCTGTCGCATTGTAGTCGAGATAGATCCTGTTCATGCCGGCCAACTCTTCGCGTCTTCCGTTTCTTCTGGCCCCAAATATCCCGGGGGTGTGGGGGCTGGCCCCCACTTCACCCAGTGCCTCAATCCTCATCCACCACCGAGAAGAGATGCGGCACCGCCGGGCACGGAGCCAGCGAATTGCCCACAACGTCGCTCAGCCGGGTCTGGTGCAGGAACACGTAGACCTGCGCGCTCAGACCTTCCCACAGCCGGTTGCTCATCGACTGCGCGCGCGACCCGCTCGCCCCGCCCGAGGCGCCGGCGCCCTTGTGCAGCGCGTCCACCGTTTCGTCGACCGCCGACAGCACGTCGGCCGCGCGGATCTCTGTTGCCGGCCGCGCAAGGCGGTACCCGCCCCCCGGACCGCGCACCGACATCACCAACCCGGCGCGGCGGAGCTTGACGAAAAGCTGTTCGAGGTAGGGCAGCGAAATATCCTGGCGCCGCGACACCTCGCCAAGTGTGACCACCTCGCCCTCGGGTTGCAGCGCAATATCCACCAGCGCCACCATCGCGTACCGGCCCTTGGTGCTCAGTTTCATCGCTTCCCCCCGCGCACACAGATTGACCTTGCCGCCGCCAGCGCTTATTTCGCGTGGACCTGATCCGACACAGACCAACATTTAGAAAAGTTCTAAGGTGTTGCGGCAGCCCCGTCAAGAACGATGCGCCTGCCCGAGACCATGACAAAGGGAACACATGCCCGAGGTAATCTTTCCCGGCCCCGAGGGCCGTCTCGAAGGTCGCTATCACCCGCAGGCGGAAAGCGACGCGCCGATTGCGGTCGTGCTGCATCCGCATCCGCAGTTTGGCGGCACGATGAACAACAAGGTCGTCTACAACCTGCATTACGCCTTCTACAACATGGGCTTCACCGTGCTGCGCTTCAATTTCCGCGGCGTGGGACGCAGCCAAGGGGAATACGACCAGGGCGTCGGGGAACTGAGCGATGCCGCTGCTGCCATAGATTACCTGCAATCGATGAACAACAATTCCAAGCATTGCTGGGTTGCGGGATTCTCCTTTGGTGCCTGGATTGGGATGCAGCTGTTGATGCGGCGGCCAGAGATCACCGGCTTCATCTCGGTCTCGCCGCCCGCCAACATGTATGATTTCAGCTTCCTCGCGCCCTGCCCGGCCTCGGGGCTGGTCATCAACGGCACGCAGGACCGGATCGCCCCGCCCGCCGACACCGCGTCTCTGGTCAGCAAGCTGCACGAACAGCAGGGCATCACCGTCACCCACGAAGAGGTGCAGGGTGCCGACCATTTCTTTCAGGAGCCGTATCTCGACGGGATGATCGAGACCGTATCCAGCTATGTCAAGCGGCGGCTGACGGAATCCACCCGGTAACTTGCGGGTGCGCGCGTCACGCCGCGCCCGCGCACGCCATCGGTTGAGGCTGGGTTTGACGCCGCGTTGCGGGGTGACATAGCGGCATGCACGCGTCATCACCGGGGCAGTCAAGCAGAGGGTCGCCCGCCATGTCCGCCTATCCGCATCTTCTCGAGCCGCTCGATCTGGGCCACGTGACGCTGAAGAACCGCGTGATCATGGGTTCCATGCATACCGGGCTGGAAGAAACACGCGACTGGAACCGCGTGGCAGAGTTCTACGCCACACGCGCCCGCGCCGATGTCGGGCTGATGATCACCGGCGGCATGGCCCCCAACCCCGAGGGCGGCGTGTTTCCCGGCGCGGCGGGGCTTTATACAGCCGACGATATCGCCAATCACCGCATCGTGACCGACCGCGTACACGACGCCGGCGGCCGCATCGCGATGCAGATCCTGCATGCCGGGCGCTACGCCTACGGCAAGGAATGCGTGGCTCCCTCGCCCATCAAGTCGCCGATATCGCCCTTCACCCCGACCGAGCTGGACGAGGCCGGGATAGAGGAACAGATCGCCGATATCGTCACCTCGGCCTGTCGCGCCCGAGAGGCGGGCTATGACGGGGTCGAGATCATGGGATCCGAAGGCTACCTGCTCAACCAGTTCCTCGTCACCCACACCAACAAGCGCACCGATCGCTGGGGCGGGTCTTACGAGAACCGGATGCGCCTGCCGGTCGAGGTGGTGCGCCGGGTGCGAGAGGCGGTCGGACCCGATTTCATCCTCGTCTACCGCATCTCGATGATCGACCTCATTCCCGAGGGCAGCACCCATGCCGAAGTGGTGCAGCTGGCCCGGACGGTCGAGCAGGCCGGCGCCACGATCCTCAACACCGGTATCGGCTGGCACGAGGCGCGCGTGCCCACCATCGTCACATCCGTCCCACGCGCAGGCTTTGCCTGGGTCACCGAAAAGATGATGGGCAAGGTGGGCATCCCGGTCATCACCTCGAACCGGATCAACACGCCCGAACTGGCCGAGGATCTGCTGGCGGGCGGGGTGGCCGACATGGTCTCGATGGCGCGACCGTTTCTGGCCGATGCCGAGTTCGTCAGCAAGGCCGCCGCGGGCCGCAGCGACACTATCGCGCCCTGCATCGCCTGCAACCAGGCCTGTCTCGATCACACCTTCTCGGGCAAGCTCAGCTCGTGCCTCGTCAACCCGCGTGCCTGCCACGAGACCGAGCTGGTGATCGAACCGGCCCGCACGGTCCGGAATGTGGCGGTGGTCGGCGCCGGCCCGGCGGGTCTCTCGGCGGCGATCACGGCCGCGCAGCGCGGGCACCGCGTGACGCTGTTCGACCGCGCCGAGATGATCGGCGGACAGCTCAACATGGCGCGCGTGATTCCCGGCAAGGAGGAATTTCACGGGCTGGTGGACTGGTACGAGGCCATGCTGCGCGAGACCGGGGTCAAGGTGAAGCTGGGGCTGGACGTGAGCGCCCGCGACCTCACGGGGTTCGACGCGGTGGTCGTCGCCACCGGGGTCGTTCCGCGTGATCCCGGCATACCCGGACAGGACGGCCCGAATGTCTTCAGCTACATCGACGTGCTGCGCGGGCGCGCGCCAGTCGGCAAACGCGTCGCGGTGGTCGGGGCCGGCGGGGTCGGCTTCGATGTGGCGGAATTCCTCGTGCACGCGGGCACCAGCCCGACCGAGGATATCGGGCTGTGGCGCACCGAATGGGGCGTCACCGATCCGGCAGAGACGCGCGGCGGGCTGGCCCCCTCGGGCCCACAGCCAGAACCGCCCGCGCGACAGGTCACGCTGCTGCAGCGCAAGGCCGAGCGTCCGGGCAAGCGCTTGGGCAAGACGACGGGCTGGGTGCATCGCGCGGCGTTGCGGATGAAGGGCGTCGAGATGGTCAGCGGTGTGAATTACGAGCGCATCGACGCGGACGGGCTACACATCACGTTCGGCGAGGCACATGACAACCCCACGCTGATCGAAGCCGACAGCATCGTACTATGCGCCGGGCAACTGAGCGAGCGTAGCTTGGCCGATGCGCTGACGTCCCGAGACATTAACGTGCATGTCATCGGCGGCGCGGATGTCGCCGCCGAACTGGACGCGAAACGCGCCATCGATCAGGGCACGCGGCTGGCCGCGACGCTCTGATCATTTTGATGACGCATATCCGAGAAATGAAAGACCCGTCACCGTTTTCACATGACAGCTTGGGGGCTCCTGTTGACGAGGGCCCCAACCGAGCCCCTCTTTTCCGAAACATGCCCTGCGCGGTCACTTCACCGCGATGCTGATCCGCTCTGACGTGACCGGTGGATCATGCGGCACGTGGTTGTGATCGGCGAGCACCAATTGCAGCGTATGCGGGCCCGGCTCCAGCTCGATAGTGGTCTGCGTCTGACCGCCGCCGAAGTGCCGGTGGTTCTCGTCCGCCGGCAGGCTGGTGTTCAGCTCCTCTTCGCCGTTCGGCCCTTCGCCCAGTGGCGGCCGGTCAACCAGCAGGTGGTGATGACCGGTCCCATCGACATCCGTGCCGGCGGGGGCGACGCCCATTCCTTCCAGCCCGAAGGTCACTGTGACCGGGCTTTCCACGGTGTCGCCGTCCGAAAGATTCACGAAATAGACCTCTGTTCCTTCGGGTGCGGGCGTATCGCCAGCCAGCGCATGGCTAGCCAACGCCAGAAGACCCGCCGCGACGAGTGAAGTGATGCGTCTCATGTTATCTCCTCCTGTATTGCTGTTATTCAGGTGTATCATCAAATCTTGACAATCCAAAGTTTAACGGCACTCGCGCTATGGTTGCTAAATTACTGACAATCCACAATAAATCCGAATATTGTCTTGCCAAAGTCCAATTTTTGCCCAATTCATGCGACAGTGTCGAGTTTTGTGATTGAGTAGTGAGGGTACGGAAATGGATCGTCTATCGGAAATGGAAGCGTTCGCCGCCGTGGTGGATCAAGGTGGGTTTACAGATGCAGCGCGCAAGCTGGGAATTTCGAAATCCGCAGTATCAAAGCATATTTCAGCGTTGGAAACCCGTCTGGGGACGCGGCTGCTCAATCGCACCACGCGACGCGTGAACCCGACGGAAATCGGTCTGGCCTATTACGACAGGGCGCTGCGGGTGCTCAACGATGCGGGCGAAGCCGACGCACTGGTCAGCTCATTGCACTCGGCCCCTGCGGGGCTTCTTCGGGTTTCGGTGGCCACGGATTTCGGGGTTCATCACCTCAGCCCGCTTATCGGGCAGTTCCTCGACGAGTACCCTGACATCACTCTCAATATCGTGCTCAACAACCGCTTTGTCGAACTGACCTCGGAAGGGTTCGACATGGCCGTACGCATCGGCGATGTGGATGACAGTACGTTGAAGACGCGCAAGCTGGCCGAAACCACCAAGCGCATGGTCGCCAGCCCGGCCTATTTCAAAAAATACGGTCGGCCAGAGCGGATCGACGACCTGAACGAGCACCGCTTGTTGCACTATTCCAGCCAGGCCGGTAACGCCGTGTGGCGGTTGACCGCCCCGTCGGGTGAAAAGCGACAGGTGCGCACAGGGGGCGGGCTAAGTGTCAATGACGGGCAGTCCCTGCTCAACGCCACGGTCTCGGGGCTAGGCATCGCCTATCTTCCATCCTTCCTTTACGCGCAAGCCATGGCCGAGGGACTGGTCGACGATGCGATTCCCGACCTGCCCATGGAGGTTCAGGGCATCCATGCGGTCCATCCGCAAGGCCGGTTCACGCAGCCCAAGGTACGCGCGTTCTCGGATTACCTCGCCCAACAACTTGCTGGCAAGGGCCCCATGGACTGGTAAATGGACTGGTAACACGTCTTGTCGGCCCCGCGGATTCGTATCCCCGAGACCGACAGCCACGCGGTGGCATCACACAAGGCCGCCACCGTAATGCTCGACGAGATCGTTTTCGATCACGCTTCGGGCGGAAGATTGGTCGGACGGGTAGGAGATGACCTCCGAGATGGTGCCGCCCCAGAAGTTGCTCGTGAGGTACCCACCGATCAGGGCATCGTTGGAACTGCGCGTGCCGCCTGATGTATTGGACGCCCTCAAGACTCCATCCACGTAGATGGACTGTGTGCCCGACAGATCCTCGGCCCAGACGATATACCTGGTTCCCGAGGTCAGATCGAAGCTGACGGTGTTGGAAAATCCGTTGAACGTCAGGATACTGGTCGATGTCCCGGTGCGCAGGGTGATGTTCGACGAGCCGCCGCTACCAAAGTAGAATGGGCGTGCGAATTCGACCGTGTTCATCAGGTTGAAAACCGAAATGATCGTCTTCGATGGCTCGGACGAGAGACTGTGTACGCCCACCGGAAGAGTAAGGCTTGTCTCGCGCGCCAGGGAATACAGAACGCTCGGCTTGCCGCCATCGGTGACGAGTACGCCGTTGTCGACGACCTTTGGCTGTTTGCCGGTCACAGGCTGTACCGCAGCATGACCATTGCCGGACTGGTCGAACAACCTTGCGACATACCCGTCATTGCCGGACCCGACCCAAGCGACAAGCGATCCATCGGCAACCGCATCCGCGGCAAAATCCGCCTCGGCGCTATCATTGCTCCGCCGCACGCGCACCACAGCGCTGATGCTGCCGGACAGCTTACGCAGGGACCACGCCCCGATGGCCCCCGGATAGGCGTCGAGCAACGCCGTCTCGGCCGCCACGATGGTGACGCTGGTGCCTTGCGTCGCGTCCGGATCGACTCCGTTGACGCCCGTCTCGGCATAAGCCAGCACGCTCCCCAGCGTCGCGCTTGATGGAACGGTGTAATCCGAACCCGACAGGTCCGCCGTCACATCGCCGCCGTCCAGCGTCAGCGTGCCGGTCACTGTCGGTGCGGGCGTACCGGCATAGGTCCCTTGGGTGATCGTGACGGCTGCCCCAGGCGCGGGCGTTCCCGTGATGATAGGGGCGGTCTCCGCCACGGGAGCGAGACCCGAGACCACTTGTGTGCCGGCATCGAACAGGCGTGCGTTGCCTGCCGCGTCGGTCACGGTAACCGTGACCGATACGGTATCCGAGATCGCCACGCCATCGGCGATATCCGCTGCGAGCCCGTTGATCGTGACGTCAACAGTCACGGCGGTGATCGCCCCTTCGGTAGACGCATAATTGCCCGCATCAAGCGCGCCGGGCGACAGCGCAAGCTGCACGCTGTCCCCGTCGCGCAAGCTGCCCAGCACGGGGCGAACGGTCGCGCTGATCTCGACGGGCGCGCCGGACCCACGCCCCTGCACGATCCTCGACGTGATGGAAATATCCGACACGATCTTCATGCCAGAACCAGCGCGTGGAGACCGCTTGCCGTGGTACCGCTTGCGTTCACGCGCCGCACGCCGACCGGCAGGATCGAGAAATCGGTGACCGCGATGCTGCGCGTTTCGCCTGTCACGGTCACCACGCTGATCGTGCCCGCGCTCTCGATGTAAAGCCCGATGGCGACATGCGGCAGATCGGTGCTATCATCGGGGCTGACCGGAAGGGCGTCGGATGCCGGACCGGACAGGGCCTGGATGCGGTTCTCGAAGGGGTTCATGACAGCTCCTGTGTGTTGAGTGTCCCGCCAGGGCCCGGCGGGGATCATGGCGCAGAGCATCGCGTCACAGGGATTGTCGTCGCGTGAACGCAGCGTACGGTGCTGCCAGGCCCGGTTTCACCGCAAGGCAGAGGTGTTGCGCAGTCAGCCGCGCTTTGCCTCCGAGAGCGCGCGATCCCACAGGCGGTCTCGCATCAGGCGTCGGTAGGCGCGCGTCAACTCGCCGCCAGCATCGAAGCCGTAGCAGCGCCCGTGTGTCAGGATCAGCCGGTCGGGTCCCCAGTCGAGCACCTGCTCGATCACGTCGCCCACGGCCTTGCGTCCGCCGAGCCGCGGGGCGAGGCCGATGGGCAGCTTTCCGTCGCTGTCATCCAGCCCCGCCAGCCAGATCAGCGGCCGCGCCCAAGCCGGCAGCGGCGCGGTCTCGACCGCGATCATCAGGCGCGACAGGATGACCGAGCGGCTGGCCTGATGCAGGAACACGGCTTCGGTCTGCGCACCCTCAAGGATCAGTGGCTTGATATACCGCGCCCAAGACGCGCTGCGCATCTCTGAACCCTGCCAGATCCGCGCGGCGGGAAAGGCCGCGCGCCAGTCGTCCAACCATGCTAGATGCGGGCTGTGGGTCCGTACAATATGCGCGACGCGGCCCTGCCCGGCCAGCCAGTCCTGCACGTCGGGCGTCAGCGGGCCTGGCGCGTGCACCCAAAGCTCGCCCGCAGGTAGCACCGCCACGACGGTCCGCAGCGGCACAGGAACGCGCATGTGCCAAGGCACATGCGCGCCTGTCAGGCCCCAAAGCCCGTCCGCCAGACGGTCGCACGCGATGACCGGGCGGGCCATGCTCAGTCGGTCACCGTGACCTTTTCCATGACGTCGGGCTGGCCAGTAACCGCGCCGCTCTGCCCCTGCCCGCGCTTGATCGCGTCGACCACGTCCATCCCGTCGGTCACCTTGCCCACGACCGTGTACTGGCCGTCGAGGAATGCGCCCGGCGCGAACATGATGAAGAACTGCGAATTGGCGCTGTCGGGATTCTGCGAGCGGGCCATGCCGACCGTGCCGCGCTCGAACGGCTCGTCGGAAAACTCGGCCTCAAGATCGGGCCGGTCGCTGCCACCCATGCCGGCGCGGCGCATGTCGCCCTCTTCGATCTGGCCGAATTGTACGTCGCCGGTCTGCGCCATGAAACCGTCGATCACCCGGTGAAAGACCACGCCGTCATAGGCGCCCTCTTCGGCCAGTGCGGTGATCCGGTCGACGTGATCGGGCGCGATATCCTCGTATAGGTCGATGGTGACGGTGCCGGTCGCTTCGCCCGCCACCTCGATCTGCAGACCGGTTGCAAGCGCCGGGCCCGCGCAGAGGCCAAGCGCCGCTGACAGTGCAAATGAAATGTTACGCATCGGCGGCCACCTTCACGCTGATCATCCGGTCCGGGTTCGCCGGCGGCTCTCCACGGGTCAGGGCATCGACATGCGCCATCCCGTCGATCACCCGGCCATAGACGGTATATTGCCCGTTGAGGAAATGATTGTCCTTGAAGCTGATGAAGAACTGCGAATTGGCTGAATCCGGGTTCTGGCTGCGGGCCGCACCCAACGTGCCGCGATCATGCGGAACCTTTGAAAACTCGGCCTTGAGATCAGGCAGATCGCTGCTGCCGGTGCCGGCCATGCGCGGGTTGTAATCCTGCTCCATGTTGGCGTGCTGCACATCGCCGGTCTGCGCCATGAACCCGTCGATCACCCGGTGGAAGGCGACGTTGTCGTACTGGCCGGCACGGGCCAGTTCCTTCATCCGCGCGCAATGATCGGGCGCGATATCGGGCAGAAGCTCGATCGCGACAGTGCCGCCTTTCAACTCTACCAGGATGGTGTTTTCGGGGTCCTTGATCTCGGCCATCTGCGGCTCCTTGCATCTCGAATTCCAAAGGTACTTAAGACGAACGCGCCCGATTGCCAAGCGCGCAGGTGGCCGCCGTTCTTGACCCCGTGCGCGCCCTTCGCCAGAACGCTTGCGACAGTGACCACGAAAAAGGATCGCGCGGCATGAGCTGGAAAACCCTCGACGACATGGAGCTTGCAGGCAAGCGCGTGCTGGTGCGCGTCGATATCAACGTGCCGGTGGACAAGGGCACGGTGACCGACGCGACGCGGATTGACCGCATCGTGCCGACCCTCACCGATATCCTTGCCAAGGGGGGCAAACCGATCCTGATCGCGCATTTCGACCGGCCCAAGGGCCGCGTTGTCCCGGAGATGTCGCTGCGCGTGACCGTTCCCGCGCTGGAAGAGGCGCTCGGGCGCAAGGTACAGTTCATCGAGACGCTGGAAGGCGCCGAGAACCCCACCGACGAGGCCCGCGACGCGGATGTGTTGCTGCTTGAAAACATCCGCTTTCATCCCGGCGAAGAGGCGAATGATCCAGACCTTGCAGAGCGTCTCGCAAAGCTTGGCGATATCTATTGCAACGACGCGTTCTCGGCGGCGCATCGCGCGCATGCCTCCACCACGGCGCTTGCGCATCTGCTGCCGGCCTGTGCCGGGCGGCTGATGCAGGCCGAGTTGCAGGCGCTGGAGGCCGCCCTTGGCAACCCTGCGCGCCCGGTGATGGCCGTGGTGGGGGGCGCCAAGGTCTCGACCAAGCTCGACCTGCTGGCCAACCTCGTAACCCGCGTCGACAGCCTTGTGATCGGTGGCGGCATGGCCAACACGTTCCTTGCCGCCATCGGCCTCGACGTCGGAAAATCGCTGTGCGAGCACGAGATGACCGGCACCGCGCGCGAGATCATGATCAAGGCAGGCGCGGCTGGCTGCGAGATCCTGTTGCCCGCCGATGTGGTTGTCGCGCGCGACTTCGCCGAAGGGGCCGCGCACGAGATCGTCGGCGCCCATGCCTGCCCCGGCGACGCGATGATCCTCGACGCCGGCCCGCAAGCCATCGCGCGTATCAAGGGTCATATCGACACCGCGAAGACACTGATCTGGAACGGCCCGCTTGGCGCCTTCGAGATCGCGCCCTTCGATGCGGCCACCAATGCCGCTGCCGGCCATGCTGCCGCGCGCAGCCGCGCGGGCAAGCTCACCTCGGTCGCCGGCGGCGGCGATACCGTCTCGGCACTCAACAAGGCCGGTGCGGCCGAGGATTTCACCTATGTCTCAAGCGCCGGCGGGGCGTTCCTGGAATGGATGGAAGGCAAGGATCTGCCGGGTGTCGCGGCACTCAAAGGGTAATGGCGCTCCGTTAGCGCCACCATGATTGCATGGTGCACACCGCTCGCCTAAGACGACGCGAAACACACGTTTTGTACCAAGGGGGGCCTCGCATGTCGAACACCGAGCAGAGACGGAAACTCAAGGACGGTCAGGGATTCATCGCGGCGCTCGATCAATCCGGCGGCTCCACCCCCAAGGCGCTGCGCCTCTACGGGATCGAAGAGGATCAATACGGTACCGATGCCGAAATGTTCGACTTGGTGCACGCGATGCGCGCGCGCATCGCGCAATCCCCTGCCTTCAACGGCGAAAAGGTGCTCGGGGCGATCCTGTTCGAGGATACGATGGATCGCGAGATCGGCGGCCGCCCGTCGGCCGATTACCTGTGGCAAGAGCGCGGCGTGGTGCCGTTTCTGAAGGTCGACAAGGGACTGGCCGAGGCGGAGAACGGCGTCAAACTGATGAAGTCGATACCGGACCTCGACAGCCTCCTGGAACGTGGCGCCGCTGCCGGCATGTTCGGCACCAAGATGCGCTCGGTCATCGACGCCGCCGATCCGCGCGGCATCGAGGCCAATGTCGCGCAGCAATTCGAGGTGGGCAAACAGATCCAGCGCCACGGCCTTGTCCCGATCATCGAACCGGAGGTCACGATCTCCATCCCCGACAAGGCCGAAGCCGAAGACCTTCTGCGCGCCGCCATCGCGGCGCATCTCGACGCGCTGCCCGAAGGCGCGGAAGTGATGCTGAAACTGACCCTCCCGGAGACCGACAACCTCTATGCGCCGCTCGTCGATCATCCGGCCGTGCTGCGCGTCGTGGCGCTGTCGGGAGGCTACAGCCGCGACGAGGCGACAGCCCGGCTGGCCCGCAATCGCGGCGTGATCGCCAGCTTCTCGCGCGCGCTGACCGAAGGGCTGACCGCACAGCAATCCGAGGCAGAGTTCAATGCCACGCTCGCGCGCGCCATCGACGATATCCACGCGGCCTCAGTCGCGGGCTAGCCCCGGTCACATCGGCTCGATATCGCCCTCGGCGCGCCGTGCGTGAAACGCGGCCTCCCACGCGGCAAAGCGCCCCGCGCGGATAGCGTCGCGCATTCCGAACATGATGTCCTGGAAATATTGTAGGTTGTGCCACGTCAGCAGCATCCCCGAGACCATCTCGTTCGAGCGGAAGACATGGTGCAGGTAGGCGCGTGAATAGCCCCGGCAGGCGGGACAGACGCACGCCTCATCCAGCGGGCGCGGATCGGCGGCGTGGCGCGCGTTCTTGATGTTGACCATGCCCCGCGCCGTCCAGGCCTGCCCGGTCCGCCCCGACCGCGTCGGCAGCACGCAATCCATCATGTCGATTCCGCGTTTCACCGCGCCGACGATGTCGTCCGGCTTGCCTGCGCCCATCAGGTAGCGCGGGCGATCCTCGGGCAGGAAGCCGGCCGCGTAATCCAGGACGCCGAACATCGCCTCTTGCCCCTCGCCCACCGCGAGACCGCCCACCGCGTAGCCGTCGAACCCGATCTCAGTCAGCGCCTTCGCGCTTTCCTCGCGCAATTCCGGCGTGACACCGCCCTGCATGATCCCGAAAAGCGCGTGCCCGGGCCGGTCGCCGAACGCCTCGCGCGACCGCGCCGCCCAGCGCATGCTCAGCCGCATGCTGTCCGCAACGGCGGCATCGGTGGCAGGCAACGCGGGACATTCGTCGAAACACATCACGATATCGCTGCCCAGAAGCCTTTGGATCTCCATCGACCGCTCGGGCGTCAGGTGATGCGTGGAGCCGTCGATATGGCTTTTGAACGTGACGCCCTCCTCGGTCAGCTTGCGCAGCCCGGCAAGGCTCATCACCTGGAAGCCGCCGGAATCGGTCAGGATCGGCCGGTGCCAGTTCATGAACCGGTGCAGGCCACCAAGTTGCGCAACCCGCTCGGCGCCGGGGCGCAGCATCAGGTGATAGGTGTTGCCCAGAACGATCTGCGCACCGGTGGCGGCCACATTTTCTGGCAGCATCGCCTTGACGGTGCCGGCCGTGCCCACCGGCATGAAGGCCGGCGTTGCAATGTCCCCGTGCGGCGTCTCGATCACGCCCGCGCGCGCCGCGCCGTCCTGCGTCACCTTCCTGAAACCGAACCGCATGCCCGTGCCCCTGCCGCTTTTGACCTTTTGCCCCCGTCTAAAGCCGTTTACGTTCGGGTGTAAGCCGTTGCGCCGCCGCATCTCGCAAAATCCCGAACGCTTAGGAACCGCCCGATGACAGAAGACCAGTTGATCGCCCTCTTCGCTGATAACATCCTGTGGCTCCTGATCACGATCGTCGTGCTCCTGATGGTCTTTCGCGGCCTCAAGATCGTGCCGCAATCCGAACAATACGTAATCGAACGCTTCGGACGCCTGCACAAGGTTCTGGGCCCCGGGATCAACCTGATCGTGCCGTTTCTCGACGTGGTGGCGCACCGCATCTCGATCCTTGAACGGCAACTGCCCAGCGCCAGCCAGGACGCAATCACCCGTGACAACGTGCTGGTAAAGGTGGAAACTTCGGTGTTCTATCGCATCCTGAACCCCGAAAAGACCGTCTACCGCATCCGTGACGTGGACGGGGCCATCGGCACCACGGTGACGGGCATCGTGCGCTCCGAAATCGGCAAGATGGACCTCGACGAGGTGCAGGCCAACCGCGACGAGCTGATCGCGACCATCAAGAAGTGGGTCAAGGACGCGGTCGATGACTGGGGCATCGACGTCACCCGCGCCGAGATCCTCGATGTCGATCTTGATCAGGCCACCCGCGACGCGATGCTGCAGCAGCTCAACGCCGAACGCGCCCGCCGCGCCTCGGTGACCGAGGCCGAGGGCCAGAAACGCGCCATCGAGCTGCAGGCCGAAGGAGAGCTTTACGCCGCCGAGCAGGCCGCCAAGGCCCGCCGGGTCGAGGCCGATGCCGAAGCTTATGCAACCAGCGTGGTCGCGCGCGCCATCGCCGACAACGGGCTGGAGGCCGCGCAATACCAGGTTGCGCTCAAACAGGTCGAATCGCTCAAGACCCTCGGAGAGGGCAGCGGCAGCCAGACCGTGATCGTGCCCGCGCAGGCGATTGAGGCCTTCGGCAACGCCTTCAACATGCTGAAAGGGCGGGGCTGATGGACACGGCACTCTGGCAAACCTGGTGGATCTGGGCGGCCGCGGCGCTTGTGCTGACGATCCTCGAAATCGTGATCCCCGGCTTCATCTTCATCGGTTTTGCGTGCGGCGCGGCCCTGGTAGCGCTTCTGGTGCTTCTGCCCGTCGAGCTTGGCCTGACACCCCTTCTGGCGATCTTCGCCGCGTTTTCGCTGCTGGCGTGGGTCGTGCTGCGCCGGTTCTTTCGCAAGACCGACGACCAGACGCGGACGATCCACGAGGATATCAACAAGTAACGCTTCAGGGGCACCGCCGCGCGACGCCCAGCTTGCACCCGTGGCGCGACCCGTGCTGTGGTCGCCCCGGCGTCCCCGCAATCCAACGGCAGAAAGACACCCATGACCGATGAGACCCAACCCAAGGCGCTGCAATTCGGCTGGGAGGAATGGATCGCCCTGCCCGACCTCGGCGTGCCTGCCCTCAAGGCCAAGGTCGATACCGGCGCGCGCACCTCGGCGCTGCACGCCTTCGATATCGAGACGTTTGGGCCTTCGTCAAAACCCAAGGTCCGCTTCACCGTGCATCCGATCCCCGGGCGCGATGATCTGATCATCCCGTGTTCGGCAGTGATCCTCGACCGCCGCGACGTCGCCTCGTCCAACGGCGACCGCGAATTGCGCTACGTGATCGAAAGCACGTTGGCCGTCGATGGCGACAGCTGGCCCATCGAGATCACGCTCACCAACCGCTCGACCATGGCCTCTCGGATGCTGCTGGGGCGCCAAGCGCTCAAGGACCACATCTCGATCGTTGCAACCGACCGCTTTCTGCAACCCGAGCTCAGCTACGACGTCTACCACACCTCGAAGATGCGGACGGCCCAGCCCAAGCGCTCGTTGCGCATCTGCGTGCTCAGCCGCGAGAACAACTACTCGACCCGTCGGCTGGTCGAGGAAGGCGAGTCGCGCGGGCACACCGTCGAAGTCGTCGATACCTCGCGCTGCTACATGGCGATCAACGCATTGGCCCCCGAAGTGCATTACGACGGCAAGCGCCTGCCGCGCTACGACGCGGTGATTCCGCGGATCGGGGCGTCGGTCACCGCCTACGGCGCCGCCGTGATTCGCCAGTTCGAGACCATCGGCACCTTCTGCGCCAACACCTCGGCGGGCATCATCGCCAGCCGCGACAAGCTGTATGCGCATCAGCTCATGGCGCGCGCGCAGGTCGGCATGCCCAACACCGCGTTCGCCGCCTCGCCCAAGGATACCGGCAACCTGATCGGCCTTGTCGGCACCGCGCCGCTGATCGTCAAGCTGCTGGAATCGACTCAAGGCAAGGGCGTAGTTCTGGCCGAAACCAAGAAGGCCGCCGAATCGGTGATCGACGCCTTTCGCGGGCTTAAGGCCAATTTCCTCGTGCAGGACTTCGTCAAGGAGGCGGCGGGCGAGGATATCCGCTGCCTGGTGATCGGCGGCAAGGTCGTGGCCTCGATGAAGCGCACCGGTGCCGACGGCGATTTCCGCTCGAACCTGCACCGGGGCGGATCGGCCAAATCGGTGCGCATCACAAAGGCTGAACGCGACACCGCGATCCGCGCCGCGCGGGTGTTCGATCTCAACATGGCCGGTGTCGACCTCTTGCGTTCGGAAACCGGGCCCAAGGTGCTCGAAGTCAACTCCTCGCCCGGCTTCGAGGGTATCGAGAAATCAACGAGCAAGAACATCACCGGCGCGCTCTATGACATGATCGAGACACAGGTGCGGCCTACCCCGGTGCGCCGTCGCAAGACGGTCGAGAAGAAAACCGGCAAATCGGACGGCTGACTCGTCCCGCATAGCAAAGGGAGCGGGCGTACCGGACGCGCGCTGTTGCGTCGACGCGCCGCCTCTGGACGCAAGCGTCGTTAAGTCTTATGTAATGCCTAGGGTAAGCTGCAGGATAAAATCATGATGAACAGTTCCGAACCGCTTGAAGGTGCGCCACTGATCGCGCCATCAAGTACAGACCACCCGCTCTACGACCAGATCGTCGAGGCGTGTCGCAGCGTCTATGACCCGGAAATCCCAGTGAACATCTACGATCTGGGCCTGATCTACATGATTGATATCGATCAGGAAAACGCGGTGGCGGTCAACATGACCCTGACCGCGCCCGGATGCCCCGTTGCCGGCGAGATGCCGGGCTGGGTCGCCGACGCGATCGAGCCTGTGGCGGGCGTCAAGCAGGTGGATGTCCAGCTTGTCTGGGAGCCGCCCTGGGGCATGGACATGATGACCGACGAAGCCCGGCTCGAACTGGGCTTCATGTGATGAAACCGACTGCTGAAAGGTATAATTAATGTTCGGCACCCCCGGAAAGCAGGCCGTTACGCTCACGCCGGCCGCCGCCAGCCGCATCTCGGGACTTATGGACCGTGACCAGCATGAGGGATTGCGGATCGGCGTCAAGAAAGGCGGCTGTGCGGGCATGGAATACACGATGGAATACGTGACCGAGGTCGATCCCCATGACGAGGTGGTCGAGCAGGACGGTGCGCGCATCATGATCGCCCCGATGGCGCAGATGTTCCTGTTCGGCACCCAGATCGACTACCAGACATCGCTTCTGGAATCGGGCTTCGTGTTCAACAATCCCAACGTCACAGAATCCTGCGGCTGCGGCGAATCTATCAAGTTCGCCGAGGTGTGATCCTTTTCTCGAACCTCATCATTAAGGCACATTTTTGAAGTTTGAGCGGCTGCGCCACTCCCGTTCCGGAGCATCCTCGGACGGACGCGCATCCGCGAAACACGTTTCAGGAATATCAACAGCATGAGACGGAGACTTTGCGCGGGCAACTGGAAGATGAACGGCACGGCAGCCAGCCTCGCCGAGATTGAAACGCTGACCCGAAGCCATCCGGCTCCGCAGGTCGATCTACTGCTCTGCCCGCCTGCGACTTTGCTCGCCCGAGCGTCCGGCCTCACGCAAGGTCATCCGGTAGCCATCGGCGCGCAGGATTGTCACGCCGCACCGTCAGGGGCGCATACCGGCGACATCTCGGCCCCGATGATCGCGGATGCCGGGGCCTCGGCAGTGCTTGTGGGACATTCCGAGCGGCGCGAAGATCATGAAGAATCCAGTAACTTGATCGCCAACAAGGTCACGGCCGCATGGGCTGCGGGCCTGACCGCCGTGGTCTGCCTCGGCGAAACACTGGCACAGCGCGAAGCCGCGCAGACCCTCGAGGTCATCGCGGATCAACTCGACATCTCGCTGCCCGACGGCGCGACCGGGGCCAACACCGTGATCGCTTACGAGCCGGTCTGGGCCATCGGCACCGGTCACACCCCAACGGATGCCCAGATCGCGGAAGTGCACGACTTCCTGCGCCGGCGCCTGACGGACCGCCTTGGAGCGCACACGGCGGACACCATCCGCCTGCTTTACGGCGGCTCGGTCAAACCCGGCAACGCGGCCGACATCTTTGCCATCTCCAATGTCGACGGTGCCCTTGTCGGTGGGGCGAGCCTCAAAGCGGCCGAGTTTTCCGCGATCATCGAGGCTCTTGAAGACGCATGCTAGAGCGTGTCGCGTTCACGCGCGGCGCTCCAAGGCATTGATTTCGCATGTTCAAGACGCTCAAAATCGTTTCCCACTTTTGAGCAACATGCACTGCGGTTTCTTCTGGCCAGAAATATCCCGGGGGAGTCGGCCCGCAGGGCCGACGGGGGCAGCGCCCCCAAAACTCCGTCAGATCGGCAGCATCGTCGTCGACTTGATCTCCTCCATCGACAAAAGCGCCGTCACGTTATGCACCTTCACCTCTGATATCAGCGCCTGGTAGAAGGTGTCATAGGCCCGCGCATTGGCGACACGCACCTTCAGGATATAATCGATATCGCCGGCCAGCCGGTGCGCTTCCATGACCTCGGGCCGTTCCTGCAACGCCGTCAGAAACCGGCCCTGCCACTCGGCATCATGCTCGGACGTTCGGATCAGAACGAAGAAACAGGCCTCCAGCCCAAGCGCGTCGGCATCGAGCAGAAAGGTCTGCTGGCGGATCACCCCACCTTCGCGCATCTTGCGAATCCGGTTCCAGACGGGCGTCTTGGAACTGCCGACCGCGCTTGCGATCTCGTCGAGCGACTGCCCCCCGTCCTGCTGCAACTGCGCGAGGATTTTCCGATCCAGGGTGTCGAGACGGACAGCCATTCCAATTCCTCCTGTTATCCGGAAAAAACCGGTTGCTTCGCGTTTTGCACAGAACAATCGTTCTTTTCAATACATGGTCATGGTCATTTACGGGGAAAATTTCCTATATTGCGCACATCACGAAACCACGCGCAAAGGGTCGGCCATGCCCTCAGGTCACGATACACACTTCCACACCGGCCACGTCGTCTTTGTCGGCGCGGGCCCCGGCGACCCGGATCTTCTGACGCTCAAGGCGCTGCGCGCGTTGCAGGGCGCCGACGTCGTGATCCATGACCGCCTCGTGTCACGCGATATCCTCGATCTTGCCGCTCCCGATGCATGCCTGCTCGACGCCGGCAAGCAGGGGTTCGGCCCGGGAATGGCCCAAGACGACATCAACGCGCTGATCGTGCGCCACGCGCAAGGCGGCGCGCAGGTCGTGCGGCTCAAGGGGGGCGATCCCACGGTGTTCGGCCGCCTCGACGAAGAGATCGACGCGGTCACGGCCGCACATCTGACGTGGCATGTCGTGCCCGGCATCACCGCCGCCTCGGCCTCGGTCGCGGCCATCGGACAGAGTCTGACGAAACGCGGGCGCAACGCCTCGGTGCGGTATCTGACCGGTCATGATATGAAGGGCTTCGCCGATCACGACTGGCGAACGCTCGCGCGGCCGGGCGAAGTGGCGGCGATCTACATGGGCAAGAAATCGGCGCGGTTCATCCAGGGCCGGCTGATCATGCATGGCGCGGATCGCGCAACGCCCGTGACGGTGATCGAGAACGCCACGCTGCCCTCGCAGCGCGTGCTGTCCACCACGCTCGACCGGCTGCCCGCCGATCTTTCCGCCGCAGAGCCGACAGGCCCGGCGCTGACATTCCTCGGCCTCGCGCCCCGCGCCGCAGAGGCCGCCCTTGCCCAATCCAGACAGGAGCTCGCCTGACATGCCGCGAGAATTCACACCCAAGGTCATCACCGCCAACGCGCTGCTCGAAGGCGATGTCGTCTACCTGACCAGCAGCGACACCTGGTCGCGCAGTCTTGCCGAGGCCGAGGTTCTGACCGAAGAGTCCGATGCGCAGTACCGCCTGCTGCAGGCACAGGCCCGATCCGCCGAGGTCGTGGGCGCGTATCTGGCCGATGTGCGGCCCGGCCCGTCAGGCCCGGAGCCCGCGCACTTCCGCGAGGATTTCCGACTCACCGGACCGTCCAACCGCTTCCACGGCAAACAGGCCGACGGCCTGGAGACACCCTGACCCACGCGCCACGCGCAGGAGCACTTCCATGTATCAGTACACCGATTTCGACACTGCCTTCCTGGCAGAGCGCAACCGCCAGTTCCGCGCCCAGGTCGAACGACGCATCGACGGCACCCTGACCGAGGACGAGTTCAAGCCGTTGCGCCTGATGAACGGGCTCTACCTGCAACTGCACGCCTACATGCTGCGCGTGGCGGTTCCCTACGGGTCGCTCGATCCGGCCAAGATGCGCCAACTCGCCTATCTGGCAGAGCGGTGGGACAAGGGTTACGGCCATTTTACCACCCGCACGAACATCCAGTATAACTGGCCGAAATTGCGCGACATTCCCGACATGCTCGACGCGCTGGCCGACGTGGGCATGCATGCCATCCAGACGAGCGGCAATACGATCCGCAACATCACCTCGGATCATTTCGCCGGCGCGGCGGCCGACGAGATCGAGGATCCCCGTCCGGTGGCCGAGCTGATCCGGCAATGGTCCACTGACCACCCCGAGTTCCAGTTCCTGCCCCGCAAGTTCAAGATCGCCGTGATCGCATCCGAGTCGGACCGCGCGGTGATGAAAAGCCATGACATCGGCGTCAGGATAGTCGAGCGTGACGGCACACGCGGCTACGAGATCTGGATCGGGGGCGGCATGGGTCGCACGCCTATGGTCGCCAAGCAGATCAAGGATTTCGTGCCCCGTGCCGACCTGCTGCCCTATCTCGAAGCGATCCTCGCGACATATAATCGCCTTGGGCGGCGCGACAACAAGTACAAGGCGCGCGTCAAGATCACCGTGCACGAGACCGGGCTCGACGAGATCCGCGAGCTGGTCGAGGCCGAGTTTCCGCACCGGCGCACCGCGTTTTCCGGCGTCGATCAGGAGTGGCTGGACCGCATCGAGGCGGCTTTCGTGACGCCCACGCTGACGGCGCAGGATCCCGCGCCGTACCAGACCGCCCGCGCCGCCGATCCGGTGTTCGCAGCCTGGGCCGACACCAACGTGACGCCGCACAAGCACGCCGATCACGGCATCGTCACCATCAGCCTCAAGGCGCATGGCGCAACGCCGGGTGACGCATCAGCCCATCAGATGCGCGTGGTGGCGGACCTCGCCGAGCAGTACGGGCACGGCGACATCCGTGTCACCCATGCCCAGAACCTCGTGCTGCCGCATGTGGCGCTGACCGATCTCCCGGCGGTTCATGCCGCCCTGCGGTCGGCGGGGCTGGCGACCGGCAATATCGGGCTGGCCTCGGATATCATCGCCTGCCCCGGCATGGATTACTGCGCGCTGGCGACCGCGCGCTCGATCCCTGTGGCCCAAGGCATCGCCAACCGGCTAGAAGAGCTCAAGATCGAGCATGATGTCGGGCACCTGCAGATCAAGATCTCGGGCTGCATCAATGCCTGCGGGCATCACCATGTCGGCCATATCGGCATCCTCGGCCTCGACCGTGCCGGCGTGGAAAACTACCAGATCACGCTTGGCGGCGACGCCTCGGAAAGTACGGCGATCGGCACCCGCACGGGGCCCGGTTTTGCCTATGACGAGATCGTGCCGGCGATTGAGCGCCTGATCCTCGCCTATCTCGACCTGCGCGAGGGGCCGGATGAGACGTTCCTTCAGGCCTATACACGCCTCGGGATGGCCCCGTTCAAATCCGCGCTCTACGATGACAAGGCCCGTGCCCATGCCGCAGAATGATCTGCAGCACCGCGTGCGGGCACTGAACGACCGCTACCACCAGCACTCGGCGATATCCGTGCTGGAGCATGCGCTGCGCGACCCGCAGGCCGGCGCGCTTGGTCTCGTATCGAGCTTCGGGGCGGAATCGGTCGTGCTGCTGCACATGGTCTCGATCACGCGGCGCACGACACCGGTGATCTTCATCGACACCGAAATGCTCTTTGCCGAGACGCTGGTCTACCAGCAGGAGCTGGCCGAACGGCTGGCCCTGCGCGACGTGCGGGTCATCCGCGCGGCGCAAGAGAACCTGACCGCGCAGGATCCCGACGGCACGTTGCACCAGCGCGACCCCGACGCCTGCTGCGGCCTGCGCAAGACGCTGCCCCTGCAGCGCGCGCTGAAGGGGTTCGATGGCTGGATCACCGGTCGAAAGCGGTATCAGACGGGCGAGCGGACCACGCTCGACTTCTTCGAGGTCGAGGACGGCACAGGCCGGATCAAGGTCAATCCGCTGGCGCACTGGACGCGCGACGACCTGCAGACCTATATCGAGGAGAACCGCCTGCCCCGGCATCCGCTGGTCGCCAAGGGCTATCCGTCGATCGGCTGCATCCCCTGCACAACACCGGTGGCCCCGGGAGAAGATCCTCGGTCGGGCCGCTGGCGCGGTCAGGACAAGAATGAGTGTGGCATCCATTTTGTGAACGGCCGAATGGTGCGAAAAGGAGTTTCCGCATGAGTGTGATAGTCACCGATGAGGGCTTTGTGCCCGATGACTGGACCAGCCCCATCACGCCGCTCGACGAGGCGGGGGCGCGCAGCACCGCGCTCGACCTGTCCAACGACGCCGACCCCGCCGAGCTGGCCGGTCGGTTGGAGGGAATCGAGATGATCCGCGTCGATTTCCCGAGCGCCGCCGACGGGCGCGGCTTTTCCATCGCGCGGCGCTTGCGGCTGGCAGGCTATGCCGGACGGCTGCGGGCGCGGGGCCACGTGATCGCCGATCACTACGCGATGGCGCGGCGCGCCGGGTTCGACGAGGTCGAGATTTCGGACGATCTCGCGCAGCGCCAGCCCGAGGATCAATGGCTGTTTCGGGCCAACTGGCAGGCGCATGACTATCAGGCACGCCTGCGCGGCTGAATATCGCCTTCACCTGACTTCGATCAAGGACTATGAAAGGGTGTCGGTCAACGATGATCGACATAAGATAGCATGGACGAGATGACACAACAGACCCGAGCCACCGCGAAACCGCCCCGCAACCTGGCGCAGCCCGATGCGCAGACCGTGACGCAGGTGCACCATTACACCGACCGCCTGTTTTCCTTTCGCGTGACGCGCCCGGCCTCGCTGCGCTTTCGGTCCGGCGAATTCGTTATGATCGGGCTGATGTCCGAGGACGCCAAAACCGGCAAGGAAAAGCCGCTTTTGCGGGCCTATTCCATCGCCTCGCCGTCATGGGATGACGAGCTGGAGTTCTATTCGATCAAGGTACAGGACGGCGCGCTCACCTCGCGGCTGCAGCACATAGAGCCGGGCGACCAGATCATCCTGCGGCCAAAGCCCGTCGGCACGCTGGTGCATGACGCGCTGCTGCCGGGCAAGCGGTTGTGGCTGTTCGCCACCGGCACCGGCATCGCGCCGTTTGCGTCGCTGCTGCGCGATCCGCAAACCTTCGAGGATTACGACGAGGTCATCCTGACGCATACCTGCCGCGAGGCCGGCGAGTTGGACTATGGCCGCGACCTGATCGACAGCATCCGCAGCGACGAGATGCTGGCCGAACTGATGGGGGAGGGCTTTCACGAAAAACTGCGCTACTACCCCACCACGACACGCGAACAAAGCCCCAAGATGGGGCGGATCACCGACCTGATGCGCTCGGGCGAGGTCTATGCCGATCTCGATGTCGCGCCGCTGGCGCCCGAGACCGATCGTGCGATGGTCTGTGGCAACCTCGCCTTCAACCTCGAAATCAAGGAGCTTCTAGAGGGGTACGGGCTGCGCGAAGGGGCCAATTCGGAGCCCAAGGAATATGTCGTGGAAAAGGCGTTTCTCGACTGAGATCTGGACATCTTGAATAAGAAAACCCGCGCAAGCTTAAACTTGCGCGGGTTTTTTTCGTGTCGACTTCGGGATCAGTACCCTAGGGCGCGCCGGACCGATCCAAGGGAATTTTCCAGCATGCCTTCGTTTCCCTCGGCGCGTTCAAGGCTGTCGATCAACAACTCCTGCGTGGTTTCGCCAAGGTCGGACTCCTCCAGAAGGGTACGCGCCTCTTCGAGATCGAACCCCTCCACAGTCAGCACCTCGGGCGCGGACTCGCCAGTGCCGGGTGACACAGCCTCGATGCCCTCGCTTGCGCCCGAGCCTTCGGACCCATCGGCTTGCGCGGTATCGTCGGACCCGCCAGTGGACGTTGCACTCGCGTCGCCGTTCGACGATTCACCCGTTGCGGCCTCGAAAGCCTCGCGTGCCTCTGCGGCCGCTTCTTCTTCGCTGCCGCCAGCCGCTTGCTGCGCGCGCTCGATAGACTGCCTTGCGGCTTCTTCGGCCTCGGCGGCGGCCTCTTCCCCCATCTCCCGCATGCGGTTGACGGCATCCTCGGCAGCTTCCTGTGTGTCGCCACCGGTTTCTTGTGCCTCGTCGATGATATCTTCCGCCACGTTTTGCGCGTCGGAAGCAGCATTGTTCACGGCGTCATCTGCCTCTTGCGCCGTGTCGCTCACCGCGTCGGCAGCCTCGTCCGCAGCGCCTTCTGCCGACTCTGCCACATCACTGGCGGTATCCTCGATCGCCTCGCCCGCTTCGGTCGCGGTGTCTTCTGCAGAGTCCGCAAAGCTGCTCGCGTCATCGGACATCTCACTTGCAGCGTCATCCATAGAGTCGGCAGCATCCGTGGCACTCGTATCCTCGCCGGCGCCACTCGCCCCATCGGCATCGCCCGGGACCTGCGTCGTCCCGCCGAGATCATTGACCACTTCATCAACCGATTTCCCGGTGAACAGCAGGTAGCCACCGCCAAGCACGACCACGGCCAGCAAGATCCAAATCAGGTTTTTCATAACCGTCTCCCAAAATTAGGACGGGCCCTCGCGCCTATCGCTGCAGCCCTATGCGTTACCTGTGCCAAATGGTTCGCTGAAAGGGAACCCGCAAGGGACAAATTGCATCGCTATCGGCCCGAGTCAGCCGATATTGCGACTTGAAAGCCGCCCCGGCCACGTCTATTTTGCCATTCCAGCAAGACAGATACCGGATCATCATCAAAGGATCGATACCATAGCTCGCAGACCTCACAACGCGCCACCGTCGCGTGACACCGGCCCAAGGGTCAATGACAAAATTCGCGCCAATGAAATCCGCCTCATCGGGGCCGATGGCGAGAATGCCGGGGTCGTTCCCCCGCGAACGGCTCTCGAGATGGCCGAACAAGCCGGGCTGGATCTTGTGGAAATATCGCCGAATGCCAATCCCCCGGTCTGCAAGATCATGGATTACGGCAAGTACAAGTATGAACAGCAGAAACGCGAATCCGAGGCGCGCAAGAAGCAGAAGGTCATCGAGGTCAAGGAGGTGAAGTTTCGCCCGGGCACCGACACGCATGACTACGACGTCAAGATGCGCAACGTGCTGAGGTTCCTCGAGGACGGCGACAAGGTGAAGGTCACCCTGCGGTTTCGGGGCCGCGAAATGGCGCACCAAGATCTCGGGCGCGATCTCCTCGAACGCATCTCGGAAGATGTGAAGGAATACGGTCGGGTCGAGAACATGCCCAAGATGGAAGGGCGCCAGATGGTCATGATCATCGGCCCCGCGCCGAAATAGGACCAGTCCGCGCTACCGGGCGATCCCGGGATCACTGGAAGGGAATTTGGTCCGCGGATGAACCGGAACGACAATCGGAAGCGGTCTTTTATTCTGGTGATGTCACCGGGATACGAGACGAGGCCGCCGGCATACCGCACCGAGGATCACGCCCCCTGACAAGCGCGCCCTTTGGCAACGTCGATGACATAAAACCGGGGTGATGTGCGATTGATCGCGCGGCCCGCGAAGCTACCTCCCTAAGTATCGTGCGCGTGTACGAGGCCGCGTGTGAAACGATCGATCGCTCTAGGCTGGCGGTCGGGCACGACGGCCGGGCGTCCAGCCCTGCTGCCACGCGCGTTTGTGGATCGTAGCACTTCGGGCTCGGACACACAGGCTGATCCAGGGACCCGGGCCTGTCGTTGACCACCTTACGTTCCTGGTGCAACATCAAGAGGTTAAAGCTGACCCAAACCCTGTCGAAGGCGGCTCGGACGCGCGGTACACGCGCAAGTTTTTTACCACGCCCCCTTCAATTCATGGTGTTTTGCGATACACTCTGCGACCTGACTTGAAAAGGTATGTTCCATGTCCAAAACAGACCCCTTCGGTTTCGACATGTCGGTCTCGTCGGCAAAGAAGAAGAACCCGCGCGGCCGGCGCAGCATGTCCGGCGCATCGGAGACGTCGACGCGGGTATGCGACCATCTCGGCTGCGAGGAACCCGGCAAGTATCGCGCACCCAAGGCCCCGGATGTCCTGGACGACTACTACTGGTTCTGCCAGACGCATGTGCGGGAATACAATCTCAAGTGGAATTTCTTCGACGGCACGACAGAGGCCGAGATGAACGCGCAATCCACCAAGGACAAGGTCTGGGATCGCGAGACACGCAAGTTCAACGACCCCGAGGCGCGGGCTTGGGCACGCCTCGGCATCGAAGACCCGCACCAGGTCTTGGGCGAAAACGCGACCCAGAACCCCGGCAAGGCCCGCAGCGGGCGCCGCAAGCTGCCCCCCACGGAACGGCGGGCCGTCGAGATCCTCGAGGCCGAGGATCACTGGTCCAAGGCGGACGTACGCAAGGCCTACAAGTCGCTGATCAAGGTCTTGCACCCTGACATCAACGGCGGCGACCGAAGCCAGGAAGAGCAGTTGCAGCAGGTCGTCTGGGCGTGGGACCAGATCAAGGACAGCCGCAACTTCAAGTGATCGCGGGCCGGCCGGGCAAAACGTGCCCGGGTTAGAAGCGGATTGGAACGTGAGTTCCGGCGCCCCGCGGCATCGCCCTGCCCAATGCCAGCAACGTGTGGCTCACCCGTAGCGCCAGCAGCACCAAAGCACGCGGCGGCTACTCCGCCGCGACACGCTTGTGGGCCGACAGCATGTCCTTGAAATAGCGCCCGGTATGGCTGGCGGGCTCCTCGGCCACTTGCTCGGGCGTGCCTTCGGCCACCAGCTCGCCACCGCCATCGCCGCCCTCGGGCCCGATATCGATGATGTGATCGGCGGTCTTGATCACGTCGAGATTGTGCTCGATCACCACCACGGTGTTGCCCGCATCGACCAGTTCGTGCAGCACTTCCAGCAACTTTTTCACGTCCTCGAAATGCAGCCCCGTGGTCGGCTCGTCGAGAATGTAAAGCGTCCGCCCGGTCGAGCGTTTGGCCAGCTCACGCGAAAGCTTCACCCGCTGCGCCTCGCCGCCCGAGAGCGTCGTCGCCTGCTGGCCAACCTTGACGTAGCCCAGCCCGACGCGCATCAGCGCGTCCATTTTCTCGCGGATCGACGGGACCGCCTGGAAGAACGCCTGCGCCTCTTCAACCGTCATATCAAGAACGTCCGCTATGCTCTTGCCCTTGAACCGGATTTCCAGCGTCTCGCGGTTATAGCGCGCACCTTTGCAGGTCTCGCATTCCACGTAGACATCCGGCAGGAAATGCATCTCGATCTTGATGACGCCGTCGCCCTGACAGGCCTCGCAGCGCCCGCCCTTGACGTTGAAGGAAAACCGCCCCGGCTTGTAGCCACGCGCCTTGGCCTCCGGCAGGCCCGCGAACCAGTCGCGGATCGGCGTGAACGCGCCGGTGTAGGTGGCCGGATTGGAGCGCGGCGTGCGCCCGATCGGGCGCTGGTCGATATCGATCACCTTGTCGAGATGCTCCAGCCCCTTGATCGTCTCGCAAGGCGCAGGCGCGTGGCGTGCCCCGTTCAGACGCATCGAGGCAGTCTTGAACAGCGTCTCGATGGTCAGGGTGGATTTGCCGCCGCCTGACACGCCGGTCACGCAGATGAACTTGCCAAGCGGAAACTCGATGGTCAGATCCTTGAGGTTGTTACCGTTCGCCTTGACGACCGTGACTTTCTTGCGGTTGCCCTTGCGGCGTTTGGCCGGCACAGCGATCTCGCGCGCGCCCGACAGATATTGCCCGGTGACCGAGGCTGGATCGGCGGCGACGACATCCGGCGTGCCGTGGCTGACCACCTGCCCGCCATGCACGCCCGCGCCGGGGCCGATATCGAACACGTAATCGGCGGTGCGGATCGCCTCTTCGTCATGCTCGACCACGATCACGGTGTTGCCTTGATCGCGCAGGTTGCGCAGCGTCTGCAAAAGGCGGCCGTTGTCGCGCTGGTGCAGCCCGATGGACGGCTCGTCGAGCACGTAGAGCACACCGGTCAGGCCCGATCCGATCTGGCTGGCCAGCCGGATGCGCTGGCTTTCCCCCCCCGACAGCGTGCCCGCGTTGCGCGACAGCGTCAGGTATTCCAAACCCACGTTATTGAGAAAACCGAGGCGTTCGCGGATCTCCTTGAGGATGGCGCGGGCGATCTCGTTCTTTTGCTGCGAGAGGCTTTCGGGCACGGTTTCGCACCAGTCATACGCCTCCTTGATCGACATTTGCACCACGTGACCCACGTGCAGCCCCGCAATCCGCACCGCAAGCGCCTCCTCACGCAGGCGGTATCCGCCGCAGGTGCCGCAGGGGCGGTTGTTCTGATACCGCTCGAATTCCTCGCGGACCCAGGCGCTGTCGGTCTCGTTATAGCGCCTCTGCATGTTGGGGATGACACCCTCGAAGACGCGGCTGACCTGGTAGACCCGCCCGCCCTCGTCATAGCGGAACAAGATTTCCTCGTCGCCCGAGCCGTAAAGGAAGACCTGCTTCACATGCTCGGGCAGATCCTTCCACGGGGTCGACTTGTCGAATTCGTAATGCTTGGCGATGGCGTTGATGGTCTGGGTGAAATACGGGCTCTTGCCCTTGCGCCACGGTGCGATGGCCCCCTTGGTGATCGGCAGGGCTGCGTCCGGAACCACCAGCTTTTCATCGAAGAACAGCTCGACCCCCAACCCGTCGCAATCCGGACAGGCGCCAAAGGGCGCGTTGAACGAGAAAAGCCGCGGTTCGATCTCGGGGATGGTGAAGCCGCTGACCGGACAGGCGAAGCGTTCCGAAAAGGTCACGCGCTCTGGCGCGCCTTCGCCCTCGCGCGGGGCGGTCTCCAGCACGGCAATCCCATCGGCGAGATCCAGCGCGGTCCGGAAACTGTCGGCAAGGCGTGTTTCCAGCCCGTCCTTCACCACGATCCGGTCGACCACCACGTCGACATCGTGGCGGAACTTCTTGTCGAGGGTTGGCGGGTCGTCCAGTTCGTGAAACTCGCCGTCCACCTTGACGCGCTGGAATCCGGATTTGCGAAGCTCCAGGAACTCCTTGCGATACTCGCCCTTTCTATCCCGCACGATGGGCGCCAGCAGGTAGCCACGCGTGCCCTCTTCCATCGCCATGACGCGGTCGACCATGTCCTGCACCTGCTGCGCCTCGATAGGCAGGCCGGTGGTGGGCGAATAGGGCGTGCCGGCGCGGGCGAACAGAAGCCGCATGTAGTCGTAGATCTCGGTTACCGTGCCGACCGTGGATCGGGGGTTCTTCGAGGTCGTCTTCTGCTCGATGGAGATTGCCGGCGACAGCCCGCTGATGTGATCGACATCCGGCTTCTGCATCATGTCGAGGAACTGGCGCGCATAGGCCGACAGCGATTCGACGTAGCGCCGCTGCCCCTCGGCATAGATCGTATCGAAGGCGAGCGAGGATTTGCCCGACCCTGAAAGCCCGGTGATCACCACCACTTGGTCCCGCGGGATATCCACGTCGATATTCTTGAGGTTGTGCTCGCGCGCGCCGCGCACCTCGATGCTTTTCAGATCAGCCATTATACCCCCACGGGTCTATCCCCGGACAACTAGGCGAGACGTGCTTCCGGTCCAAGTCAATTCTGTATTACGGGGCGGACATGGCCCCGACACGTCCGGTTTCGCGCCATCGCGCGACCTCGACAGGCGGTTTCGGACCCGGCGGGCGCATGCCCGCCCGCCCACACGGTCACGGGCAGAAGAGGTCGTTGAACACGGCAAAAAGCATGAGCGACAGGATCAGGGTCAGACCGACAGTCATCAGGAACCGCGTCACCCGGTCACTCGGCGGGCGGCCGGTCGTCGCCTCATATGCGTAGAACATCAGGTGTCCACCGTCGAGAACCGGCACCGGAAAGAGGTTCAGCAGGCCCACGGCCGTCGACAGAACCGCGATGAACCAGATGAAGCTTTGCGCGCCCTGGCTGGCCATCTCGCCCGAAACCTCGGCGATGCCGATGGGGCCGGACATGTTGCAGCTGCTGATTGCACCGGTGATCATCGCATAAAGCCCCGAGATCGAGCTGACGATGATCTGCCATGTCTGGGCGACGGCACCGCCCACCGCCTCGATCGGGCCGCGCGCTTCGGTCGCGGGCTCGAATGCCATGCCGGCCGCGATCCCGATACGCCACTGCGTCCGGAACCCACCCTCTTGCTGCGGCTCGTCCACGCGGCGCGGGGTCAGGGTCGTGGTATAGGACCCGCTTTCCGGGCGCCACATCTCGAACTCCAGCGGCGCGCCGTTCGACCCTTCGACGATCTCGCGCAGTTCCGAGAACGCGTGAATCCGTGTGCCATTCACCGTGGTGATGACGTCACCCTGCTGCAGGCCGGCATCGAGCGCGGCGGATTGCGGCGACAAGCCGCCCACGATGGGCGGCATCGGATGCGGACCTTCAACAACGGTCCGCCGTCCGTCGCGCCGCACCTCGTACTCCATGAGCGGCTGCGTCGGCAGCTCTTGCAGGAAGGCGTCGTCGATCCCGCCGGCGCCCATGTCGGGGACGGGTTGGCCCGCGACCTGCAACACCTCGTCGCCGGGCTGCAGCGTCACGCCCTCGACCGGTAGCGGTTTGAGCGCCCCCACGGTCAGCGGGTCCGCGGTCTTGCCGCCAGCCATCAGCACGACGCTGAAGATCAGGATCGACAGGATAAAGTTGAAGATCGGCCCCGCCGCCACCGTTGCCGTGCGCGCCCACAAAGGCGCGCCATGCATCGTCTGGCGCAGCTGTTCGGGCGGGGTTTGCGCCATCGCGGCACTGTCCTTGCCGCTAGCCGCATCCGAATCGCCCAAGAATTTCACGTATCCGCCGAATGGTAGCGCCGCGACCTGCCAGCGCGTGCCGTGCCGGTCCATACGCGAGAAGAGCACCGGCCCGAACCCGATCGAGAACACCTCGGCCTTGATCCCGGACCAGCGACCGACGATGTAATGACCGTATTCATGAATGGCGACGATCACCGAAAGGGCGACTATGAACGCCAGTATGGTGACCACGCCGCTTCCGAACTGCGGCAACAGGGTTTGCAGATCCACGTGATTTCCTTAAAGCTTGCGCGTTTCGGTCGCCGCGTCAGCGCGATGCCTTGCCAGATGGTCCATATGGGCCACCAGATCAAGGGTCGGCGCGTCATTGCGCACCTCGGGCGTGGCCACCAGCGCCGACAGCACCTCGTCGACGACCGCACTCATGTCGGTAAAGCGGAGGTGCCCGGCGATGAAATGATCGAGCGCGCGTTCCTTCGCGGCGTTGAAGATCGCACCCGACAGACCGCCCTCGGCCATCACCTCGCGCGCAAGGCGCAGCGCCGGATAGCGCGTCTCGTCGGGGGCGCGGAACTCCAGCGGGCCGACCGCCGCCAGGTCGAGCGCATCCACCGGCAAAGGACGCCGATCCGGCCAGTTGAGCGCATAGCCGATCGCGTGGCGCATGTCCGGCGGACCGACATGCGCCATCAGCCCGCCATCGCAGAACCCCACCAGCGCGTGCACGACCGATTGCGGATGCACCAGCACCTCGATCTGCGCCGGGATGAAGCCGAAGAACTCGCGCGCCTCGATCACCTCCAGCGCCTTGTTGAACATCGAGGCGGAATCGATGGTGATCCGCTGGCCCATGTCCCAGTTGGGGTGCGACGAGGCTTCTGCCACCGTGGCCGCCGCCAGCCGCGCCAGCGGCCAGTCGCGAAAGGCCCCGCCGGAGGCGGTGATGATCACCCGGGTCACCGCCGCAGGGTCCTCGCCCACCAGCGCCTGGAAGATCGCCGAATGTTCGCTGTCCACCGGCAGGATACGCGCGCCATGCGCCTCTGCTGTGCGCAGCAGCAGCGGCCCGGCCGTGACCAGCGATTCCTTGTTGGCCAGCGCCAGCGTCGCGCCCTGCTCCAGCGCCGCAAGACCGGGCGCGAGGCCCGCGACACCGACGATGGCCGACATGACCCAATCGGCGGGTCGCCGCGCCGCCTCGATCAGCGCAGCGCAGCCCGCCGCCGCCGCGATCCCAGATCCGCCCAGCGCGGCGCGCAGCTCGGGCAGAAGATCCTCATGCGCGGTTACCGCGATGTCGGCGTGCAACATTCGTGCATCGTGTGCCAGTTGCGCAATATTGCGTCCGCCGGTCAGCGCCACGACATCATAGGCGTCCGGGTCGCGCCGGATCAGATCGATCGTGCTTTGCCCGACGGAGCCGGTCGCGCCAAGGATGGAGACGCGTTTCATGCCACCCCCGGCAGCAATCCGACCGCCCACAGGATCAGCGCCAAAACAGCAGCGCCGAGCATCGCGTCGAACCGGTCCAGCGCGCCGCCGTGGCCGGGAATAAGACCGGAGCTGTCCTTGACATCGCACAGCCTCTTGGCCGCGCTTTCGGCGATATCACCCATCTGCCCGGCAAACCCCACGAGGACCGAGACCGGCACCAGCGCCAGCCCCGCGCCCGTTGGTCCGGCGAAGATCGACCCGATCACGGCGGCCCCGAGCCAGCCTGCGATGGTGCCCGACCATGTCTTCTTGGGGCTGATGCTGGGCCAGAATTTCGGCCCGCCGAGGCCACGCCCGGCAAAATAGCCCGCCAGGTCCGATACGATCACAACAGAGACCAGCCAGAGGATCCAGACCGCGCCCGCCTCGGCCCGCAGCAGCCCCATGGCGTAGCAGCCAAATAATACCCAGACGGTGACCGCGAGCAGCGGGGCACGGTTGCGCGGCGCGGCACCCACAACAACAAGCGCCGCAGCCAGAAGCAGCGGCAGCACGACTACGCCCGGCTGCCAAAGCGCCAGAGCCAGGACGACCGCCGTCAGCAGACCTGCCCGCACGGCACCGGGTGCGGCGAACATCCGCGACGCTTCCCAGACCATCAGCCCGGCAAGCGCGCTTACCAGCGCGGCAAAGACCGGCCCGCCGGCCCAGATGGCGCTGGCGCCGACCGCCGCCATGAGCCCCCCGGACGCCGCGCGCGGCGCAAGATCGGCCCACCGCGCACTGCTGCTCATGCCGATACGGCACCGAACCGGCGATCGCGCGCACCGTATTGCGCCAGCACGTCTGCGAAGATCTCGCGCGTGAAATCGGGCCAGAGTGTGTCGATGAATTCGTATTCCGCATAGGCCGACTGCCACAGCAGGAAATTTGAGATCCGCGCCTCGCCGGATGTGCGGATCACCAGGTCCGGGTCGGGCACGACGCAGGTATCAAGATATCGCGGCAGCGTTTCTTCGTCGACATCTTCTGGCCTCAGCCGTCCCGCGGCCACCTCGCGCGCGATGCGCTGCGTAGCGCGCGACACCTCGTCGCGCCCGCCGTAATTGAGCGCGATGGTCAGGTTCATACCGGTGCAATGCGCGGTTATCGCCTCGGCCTCGTCGATCAAGCCCCGCAACTTGGCGTCGAGCCGCGGGCGATCGCCGATGAAGCGGACGCATACGTTGTGCTGCATCAACGCCTGCATCTCCTTCACAATATAGCGCCGGAAGAGGGTCATCAGCCCCGCAACCTCGGTCTGGGTGCGCTTCCAGTTCTCGGTCGAGAAGGCGAACACCGTCAGGTACTCGACGCCCAGGTCGGGACATGCCTCGACGATCTCGCGCACGCGGCGCGCACCGGCCTGGTGGCCGAAAAGACGCGGCCTCCCGCGCGCCCGCGCCCAGCGTCCGTTGCCGTCCATGATAATCGCGACATGGCGCGGTCCGGCCGACTCGGGCTTGGTCTTCGCCATGTGCGCGCCTTTCGTCATCAGACCTGCATGATCTCGGCTTGCTTGGTCTCAAGCGTCTCATCCACGCTCTTGATATACGTGTCCGTCAGGTCCTGCACCGCGTCTTCCCAGAATTTCTGGTCATCCTCGGACATGCCCTCGGCCTTGGCCTTCTTGATCTTGTCCATGCCGTCACGGCGCACGTTGCGGATCGCGACGCGGGCGTGTTCGGCATATTGCGACGCGACCTTCGTCAAATCCTTGCGGCGTTCCTCGTTCAGTTCGGGGATCGGCAGCATGATGATGGTGCCATTCATCTGCGGATTGATCCCGAGGCCGCTTTGCCGGATCGCCTTCTCGACCTTGTTGACAAGGCTCTTATCCCAGACATTGATCGTGACCATGCGCGGCTCGGGCACGTTGATGGTGCCCACCTGGTTGATCGGCGTCATCTGGCCGTAGGCCTCGACCTGCACCGGTTCCAGCATCGACGACGACGCGCGCCCCGTCCGCAGCGACGCGAATTCCGTCTTGAGAGAATTCATCGCCCCGTCCATGCGACGCTCCAGGTCGCTCATGTCGATTTCGATGTCGTCGGCCATGTCTGTCTCGTCCTTCCTGCGTGCCGGAACTCCCGGCCCTGTCTACTCTCAACCGTGCACGGTTGTATAGGTGCCCTCGCCTGCAAGGATTCCCTTGAAGCCGCCCGGCTCGTCCAGCGAAAACACGATGATCGGCAGGTTGTTGTCCCGTGCGAGCGCGATCGCCGAGGCATCCATCACGTTGAGATGCTGCGTCAGCACCTCGTCGAAGGTGACCGTCTCGAACCGCTTGGCATCAGGAAATTTTATCGGGTCCTTGTCATAGACCCCGTCGACCTTCGTGCCCTTGAAGATCGCCTCGCAGGCCATCTCGTTGGCGCGCAGGGTCGCAGCCGTATCGGTGGTGAAATAGGGATTGCCGGTGCCTGCCGCGAAGATGCAGATGCGCTGCTTCTCAAGGTGACGCACGGCACGGCGGCGAATATAGGGTTCCGCCACCTCGTCCATGCGGATTGCGGTGATCACCCGGCAATAGGCGCCCAGCTTTTCCAGCGCCGATTGCATGGCGAGCGCGTTCATCACCGTGGCCAGCATGCCCATGTAATCGGCCGTCGTCCGTTCCATCCCCTGCGCGGATCCCTGCAGCCCGCGAAAGACGTTGCCGCCACCGATCACCATGCAGATCTCGACTCCGAGATCATGCACGGTTTTGACCTCGCGTGCGATGCGCTCGACGGTCGGCGGGTGCAGCCCGTAAGAGGTGTCGCCCATCAGAGCCTCACCCGAGATCTTGAGCATGACACGCTTGAATCTCGGTTTCTGGGTATCGACGGGCGTCATGCAGGATCTCCGCAGCATTTCGATTGGGTGCAAAATGTCGCAAATGGCGGCAAGGTGCAATCGCAGAAACAAGAGCGCCGGGGGAAACCGCCGCACGGGACCTCGTCACGCCGCGCGATCCCGTATAGATCGGGGGGCATGGATATCTTGCGCGACATCGACCCCGACCGCCCGGTTCTGATCGCCGGGCCGACGGCGACCGGCAAATCGGCGCTGGCGCTGGCCATCGCGCGGGCGCAAGGCGGGGTGATCGTCAATGCCGACGCGCTGCAAGTTTATGAAAACTGGCACATCCTTTCGGCCCGCCCCGGCCCGGAAGAGACGTCACAGGCCCCGCACAGGCTCTACGGCCATGTGGGCGCGCAACAGGATTATTCCGTGGGGCACTGGCTGCGAGAGGTCTCGGACCTGCTGCACTCGCCCGACCGCCCGATCATCACCGGGGGCACCGGGCTCTACTTTACCGCGCTGACCGAGGGGCTGGCGGATATCCCCGCCACCCCGGCCGCGATACGACACGAGGCCGACCGCTGCCGAAAGGCCGGTGGCATCGACCGGATGCGTGCGGCGCTCGACCCCGAGACCCGGGCCCGCATCGATGCACTCAACCCCATGCGCGTGCAGCGCGCCTGGGAGGTGCAACAGGCCACCGGCCACGGTCTGGCCGCGTGGCACGAAGCGACACCTGCCCCGCTATTGCCGTTGGATGCCTATCAGCCGCTTCTGCTCGAAGCCGAAACTGATTGGCTGAATGCGCGGATCGCGCGGCGCTTCGACAGAATGCTCGACGCGGGCGCGCTCGACGAGGTGCGCGCGAATCTTGCCGACTGGGACCCGGACCGCCCGTCGTCGCGGGCGATCGGCGCGGCAGAGCTTGTGGCCGTCCTGCGCGGCGAGGCAACCTTGGACGAGGCACGCGAGGCCGCCACCATCGCGACCCGCCAATTCGCCAAGCGGCAGCGCACGTGGTTCCGCGCACGCATGCGGCACTGGCGGCGGGTCCCCGCCGACGGATTTTAGATTTTTCGCGGTTCTGCCCTGACAAAACCGTAGATTCGTGCGAAGACTAGTCTAAATGCGATCAATCGAGGGTGATTGTCCGAATGAAACACGCGCAGGTCATGACCGTGGTGCAATGGGCGCGCGGCGCGACATGGCGCATCGGTCTGCAGCATTCCCGCCAGAAACACGCGTTGATCTGGATCACCCGCGGGCAGGGCATCGCGGTGATCGGCGGGGTGCGGCGCGGTCTTGGCGTGCACAACGCCCTGCTGATACCTGCGGGGACGATGTTCTCGCTTGATATGGGCAAGGCGGGGTTTGGGCATGTCTGCGAGATATCGCCAGACGGCATGGTGACGGTACCCGACCGGATGCAGCATCTGCGCATCCGCGACACCGCCGGGCAAACCGAACTGACCGCCATCTTCGAGGCCATGCAGCGCGAGCAGTCCGGCGGGCGCCCGTTCCTCGACGAGGCGTTGACCGTGCAGGCCCAACGTCTCAGCGTCTGGCTGCGCCGCGCGATGGTCGAACATCGCGGCGAGGGCAAACCCTCGGCCGGCGAGAAACTGGCAGAGGCTTACGCCGCGCTGATCGAGCGTGATCACATGAACGGGCGGGCGATGGCGGTCTATGCGCGCGCGCTTGGCGTGACGCCGACGCATCTGACACGCGTCTGCAAACAGGTGTCGGGCCGCACCGCGGCAGAGCTTCAGACAGAGCGCAGCCTGCACGCCGCGCGCGAGATGCTGGAGGACACCGAACTGCCGGTCGGTCGGATCGCCTCCGGCCTCGGCTTCGGCAGTGCGGCGTATTTCTCTCGGTTCATCCTGCACCACACCGGACAGAGCCCGTCGGCGTTGCGCAACAAGGCGGCCACGCGCCCGACGGTGACGCGCGCCCTGTGATCCGCACGGTCACCCGCGCGGAACGGGTTGTGTTGTCCGGGTGGCGGCTGTCTAGTCGCAGGGCATCCGTCAATGACCGGAGGGCGCCAGACGGCGTCAAGGGCGTTTCATGACACAGCACATCCCGCCGCACCACCCCGCGACCGCCGGCCTCGTCACCGAGCTGAAGGCAGGGCGCATCGGGCGCCGGGATTTTCTCACCCGCGCCACGATGCTCGGGATCGGGGCCACGGGCGCCTATCTCTTGGGAGGCCTCGCCCGCCCGGCGCAGGCGACGCCGACGATCATCCAGGGCGGCACCTTGCGCATCCAGCAAAGCGTCCGGGCCCTCGGCGATCCGCGCAGTTTCGACTGGGCCGCGATGGGCAACCAGACGCGCGGTTTCCTGGAATACCTCGTCGAATACCAAGCCGACGGCACGCTGCGCGGCATGCTCCTGCGCGACTGGGAGGTCAATCATGACGCGACGCGCTACGTTTTGCATGTCCGCACCGGAATCCGCTGGCAGAACGGCGATCCTTTCACCGCCCGAGATGTCGCGCATAATATCGAACGCTGGTGCGACACGACAGCTGCGGCGAATTCCATGGCGACCCGGTTCACCGCGCTTGTCGATCTGGCAACGGGCACCGCGCGCGAGGGTGCGATCACCGTCGAGGACGAGCAGACCGTGATCCTGACGCTGGCGCAGCCCGATATCGCGCTCATCGCCAACATGGCCGACTATCCCGCCGCCGTCGTCCATCAAAGCTACGAGGGCGGCGACCCCTTCGTGGATGGCATCGGGACGGGCCCGTTCCGCCCCGTCAGCCTCGATCCCGGGCAAAGCTGCATCCTCGAACGCGCATCGGATGATGACTGGTGGGGCGCACAGGTGTTCGGCGGCCCGTGGCTCGACCGGGTGGAGTTTCTCGATTACGGTACCGACCCGTCGGACTGGCTCGCCGCCGCTGAGGCGGGCGAGGTCGACCTGCTATATCAAAGCGTCGGCGATTTCATCGAGGCGATGAACGACATCGGCTGGACGCCCACCAGCGTCGACAGCGCCGACACCATCGTGATCCGCGCCTCGCAACGCCCCGAGATGACGGTGCGCAACCCCTATCGCAACACGCGTCTGCGCCGCGCCCTCGCGCTGGCCGTCGACAACGAGATCTGCCTCGAACTGGGCCATGACGGGCGCGGCCGCGTGGCGCAGAACGACCATGTCTGCCCGATCCACCCCGCCCATGCCGAGCTCGGCCCGGTGCCGCACGATCCCGCTGGCGCACGGCAGGAGATCCTGGCCGAAGGATTTCTCGATTTCGTGCACGAGCTTGTGACGATCGACGATGAATGGCAGCGCAACACCGGAGACGCGGTCGCGGCGCAGCTTCGCGACGCGGGGTTGCGGGTCAATCGCCGAATCGTGTCCGGCGATGTGTTCTGGGACAATTGGCTCGACTACCCGTTTTCAGGCACGCAATGGAATCATCGCCCTCTCGATGTCCAGGTGCTGGGACTGGCTTATCGCAGCGGCGCGGTATGGAACGAGGCCGGTTTTTCCGATCCGGAATTCGACCGGCTTCTCGACGAGGCCAACCAGCTTTCGGACGCCGACACGCGGCGCGACGTCATGGCGCGCTTGCAGGCAATCCTGCGCGAGAACGGCGTGATCATCCAGCCGTACTGGCGTACGCTCTACAACCATCACAACGGACAGCTCGTGAATGCCGAGAAACACCCCTCCCACGAGATCCACGTCTACAAGATCGGCTTCCGCGCCTGACCGGCTCAAAGGCCCAGGATGGCCTTCACGTAATGGCGTGTTTCCCGAAAGGGCGGGATACCGCCGTATTTCTCGACCGCGCCCGGCCCGGCGTTGTAGGCCGCAAGCGCCAGGCGCCATGAGCCAAAGCTGCGGTACTGCGCGGCCAGATAGCGCGCGCCGCCATCGAGGTTCTGATGCGGATCATGCGGATTGACGCCCAGCACCCGCGCGGTCTGCGGCATCAGTTGTGCCAACCCGATCGCGCCTTTGTGAGACCGCGCATCAGCACGCCATCCCGATTCCTGCTGCACGAGGCGCAGGAACAGGTTCTCGGGGATTCGGTGACGCTGCGCGGCCTGCCTTGCAGCCGCCAGGTATGGCCCCCGGTAACTTCCGCGGAAGGCCGGCGAGCGATCGTCCCACATCGTCGGCGCCTTGAAGCGTTTCGGCTGCAACCGGACCGAATTGTTGTATTGCTCGCTCGCACGGGAATCCAGCACGCTTGTCCGCGAACTGAAGCTGTCCAGCCGCCCCTTGGTCGAAAGGCTGTCCGCCTGCGCCGCCAAGGGCCATGCAAGCATCCCCAGAATGACCGCGCTCATCACTCCGCGCATTGTCGGTTATCCTTTGCACTGTCCCGAGGGCAGCATAGGCACCACCTAGGAAATTTCGAGCTATTTTTTCGCGACCATGCCGCCAAAGCATGTAATCCACGCGATTTGATCCGATTTTTATCTTTCCTTCATTCCGATGCGATGGTGTAAGCGTGACGACATATGAACCGCTGCAGTCAAGGAGGGCGCGATGGCCGGCTCTGTAAACAAGGTGATCATCATCGGAAACCTGGGCCGCGATCCCGAGGTCCGGACCTTCCAGAATGGTGGAAAGGTCTGCAACCTGCGCATCGCCACGTCCGAGAACTGGAAGGACAAGAATACCGGCGAACGCCGCGAAAAGACCGAATGGCACTCGGTCGCGATCTTTTCCGAACCGCTGGCGCGCGTCGCCGAGCAATATCTTCGCAAGGGCTCCAAGGTCTATATCGAGGGCCAGCTGGAAACCCGCAAATGGCAGGACCAGTCCGGCCAGGACCGTTACTCGACCGAGGTCGTGCTGCGGCCCTACCGCTCGGAACTGACGATGCTCGACGGCAAGGGCGAAGGCGGCGGTGGCGGCGGCCCCAGCTATGGCGGCGGCGGCCAGGACCAAGGCTATGGCGGCGATTACGGCGGCGGCCCGTCAGAGCCGCAGGGCGGCGGACGACCCGCGCGCGACATGGACGACGAGATCCCGTTCTGATCCGGTCCTGATCTCGGGCGATCGGCGCGGCGATCTCTATCTGCAACAGCGCCTCGCCGTTGTGGCCGCACATCCCTTTGCCTCTGGCCTTTCCGCGCTGCGGCATATAGGGCGCGTGGCATCAAGGTAGAGGACACCACCGCAAATGGACCTGCGCAACATCGCAATCATCGCCCATGTCGACCACGGCAAGACAACGCTCGTGGACGAGTTGCTGAAACAATCCGGGTCGTTCCGCGCCAATCAGGCAGTGGACGAACGGGCCATGGACAGCAACGACCTGGAACGTGAGCGCGGCATCACGATCACCGCCAAGCCGACCAGCCTGATGTGGAAATCGACCCGCATCAACATCGTGGATACCCCCGGCCATGCCGATTTCGGCGGCGAGGTCGAACGCATCCTGTCGATGGTCGATGGCGTGGTCCTGCTGGTGGACGCGGCCGAGGGGCCGATGCCGCAGACCAAGTTCGTCACCTCCAAGGCGCTCGCCCTCGGCCTGCGCCCGATCGTCGTGCTCAACAAGGCCGACAAGCCGACGGCGGAGCCAGATCGCGCGCTCAACGAGGTGTTCGATCTCTTCGCCAATCTCGACGCCGATGACGATCAGCTCGACTTTCCGCACATGTACGCCTCGGGCCTCGGCGGTTGGGCCGATCACGAGGTTGACGGGCCGCGCAAGGATCTCTCGGCTCTGTTCGAGCTGATCGTGGATCATGTTCCCGCCCCGAAGCAGATCAGCCGCGCGGACGAGGATTTCAGCATGCTCGCCACCACGCTCGGCGCCGATCCCTTCGTCGGCCGCCTGCTGACGGGCCGCGTCGAATCGGGCCGCCTCAAGGTGGGTGCGACCGTGCAGGCCCTGTCGCGCATCGGCCAGAAGATCGAGCAGTTCCGCATCTCGCGCATCCAGGCGTTTCGCGGCCTCATGAGCCAGGACATCGACGAGGCCGTGGCCGGCGACATCGTCAGCATCGCGGGCATGTCCAAGGCCACCGTCGCAGACACGATCTGCGCGCTGGCCGTGGAAGAGCCGATCGCGGCGCAGCCCATCGACCCGCCCGTGATCACCGTGCGGTTCGGCATCAATGACAGCCCGCTTGCAGGGCGTGACGGCAAGAAGGTCCAAAGCCGCGTGATCCGCGAGCGCCTGATGAAAGAGGCCGAATCGAACGTCGCCATCCGCATCGACGATGCGCCGGGGGGCGAGGCCTTCGAGGTGTCCGGGCGCGGCGAATTGCAGATGGGCGTGCTGATCGAGAACATGCGCCGCGAAGGGTTCGAGCTCAGCATCTCGCGGCCCCGGGTGGTGCTGCGCGAGGACGAGAACGGTAAACAGCTCGAACCCGTCGAGGAAGTGACCATCGATGTCGATGACGAGTATTCCGGCGTCGTTATCGAAAAGCTGACCGGCCCGCGCAAGGGTGATCTAGCGGAAATGAAGCCTGCCGATGCCGGTAAGACCCGGATCATTGCGCATGTGCCGTCGCGCGGTCTGATCGGCTATCACGGCGAGTTTCTGACCGACACGCGCGGAACGGGCGTGTTGAACCGGGTCTTTCACGACTGGGTGCCGCATCGCGGCCCGATCCCGGGGCGGCGCGCCGGCGTGCTGATTTCCATGGAAACCGGCGAGGCAGTGGCCTTCGCGCTGTGGAACCTCGAAGAGCGCGGGCGCATGTTCATCGGCGCGCAGGCCAAGGTCTACCAGGGCATGATCATCGGCGAACACAACCGTGAGAACGATCTCGAGGTGAACCCGCTCAAGGGCAAGAAACTGACCAACGTGCGCGCCTCTGGGACGGACGAGGCGGTGCGCCTGACCACGCCCGTCACGATGAGCCTGGAAGGGTCGATCGCCTATATCGACGATGACGAGCTTGTCGAGGTGACGCCCAACGCGATCCGCCTGCGCAAGCGCCTGCTCGACCCGACCGATCGCAAGCGCGCGGGAAAGAAATCCTGAAACGATGAGGGGCTGACGCAATTCAGGCCCTCAGCAGGCTTATCCCGTACCGATTGGGCAACCGTCGCGCAGGACAGCGGCGGCTCAGACGAAAATCTGCGTGGCGTGATGCTCCAGATAGATGCGCAGCCAAGGTGTGAAACGCGCGGGCTGCGCATCGACCTGGGCGACGAGCTCGGCCATCGGGACCCACCCTGTCTCCATCACCTCGCCCGGGTCCGGCACCGGGGTGATACGCCGCGCAACATTGGCGACGTAAATATCGACCAACTCGTGTTCGATCAGCCCGCCCCCGACATCGGCGCGATACTCCACCCGGTCGCGATGCCCCAGTGTCAGCCCCTCGATGCCAAGCTCTTCGCGCAAGCGGCGCTGCGCGCAGTGCTCGGGCGGCTCGTCCCAATGCGGATGCGTGCAACAGCTATTCGCCCAAAGACCGGGCGTGTGATACTTGCCAAGCGCGCGGCGTTGCAGAAGAACGGCGTCGTCGTGCATGACGAAGACTGACACCGCCTTGTGTCGCAAGCCGCGCCTGTGCACTTCCAGCTTTTCGACCGGGGTCAGCACGCCGCCCTCCCATGCCGGGATCATGTCCGCCGCGACGGCGACGTTTTGCAACGCGCACCCGGTCATACCCGCGCCGCCGACACAAGCCCGGTCAGATGCGCGATGTTCTTGAAGCCGATCTTCAGATGCGCCATCGGGCGTGCACGCACCAGACGCTTGTTCATATAGGCCTCGAAGGTCAGGCGCTGCACGTCGACGTCGTGGCACAGCGACACGAACCGCTCGCGCCGCTCATCCGATCTGTAGTAGGCGTTCTGCATCGAGCCGAGCACCCGGAACACCGTCTTGTGGTCTGCCATGAACAGCTTGCGCGCGAGCCGCAGATCGCGGACACGGCCCGAGGCCAGACAGGCGGCGGCCGCCGTTGCGGCCACCCGACCTCCGACCATGGCGTAATAGATCCCCTCGCCGGAACTTGGCGCGACGACACCGGCGGCATCGCCCGCCAGCACGACGTCCCGCCCGTTATCCCAACGGTCGAGCGGTTTCAGCGGAATGGGCGCCCCCTCGCGACGGATGGTCGGACAATCGGTCAGCCCGCTTGCGGCGCGCAGATCCGCGGTCGCCTTTTTCAGATCGACGTCGCGCACCATCGAGCCCATCCCGACGCTGGCGGATTTGCCATGCGGAAACACCCAGCCGTAGAAATCGGGCGAGATACGCCCGTCATAGATCACGTCGCAGCGCGCGGGATCGTAGGCGCCGATCTTGCCCGGCGCCTCGATGATCTCGTGATAGGCGATCACGTAGGGAATCGTGTCACCGCCCGGAACCTCGGCACGCGCCACGTTCGAGCGCGCGCCATCCGCCCCGATCACGAGTTTCGTGGTCAGGCGGTGGTCGGTTCCGCTGTCGCGGTCGCGGTAGACCACATGCGTGCCCTCTGCGTCGCGCTCGATCCGCTGGAAGGTGCCGGTGATCCTTGCAGCCCCCGCATCGCCGGCGCGCTTGCGCAGGAACGCATCGAAATGCTCGCGATCGACCATGCCGACAAACCCGTTCTCGATCGGGATATCCACGCGGCGCCCGGTGGGCGAGATCATCCGCGCGGTTGAGATTTTGGCGACGATCTGATCCTCGGGAATGTCGAAATCCTCGATCAGGCGCGGCGGGATCGCCCCGCCGCACGGCTTGATCCGTCCAGAACGGTCCAGCAGCGCAACGCTGTAACCTGATCGCGCCAGATCCTCGGCGGCTGTGGCACCCGACGGGCCGCCGCCCACGACAACAGCATCATACATGGCTCATTCTCCCGGTACCGCGACCGCCGCCCGGCGACCGTCATATTGGATGAAACGCAGCGCCAGAAGCGCCGCGAGGATGAAAAGTGTGGCCTCGGCCAGGAAGACCGCGCCGAAGGCCTGCGCATCGCTGGAAAGCCCGAGCCGCATCACATCCACAGCGCCTGCCCCAAGTAGCCCGCCAAACCCCGCCGCGATGGCCTGCGCCGCACCCCAGACGCCCATTCGGGTGCCCTCGCGCGCGCCGCGCCCCTGCCCGGCCAGCGCCATCATCGCGCCGATTGCGGCCACCGCGAACATGCCGTTGAAGACCCCCAGGCTGACCACCGCCGGCATCAGCGCCGCCGCGATCCCGGCCCCGCCGAGCAGGGTGATGAGCGCGAGGCTGCCAGCCGATCCCAGGCATCCCGCGACGACCCAGGCCCGCAAGCTGCCAAGGCCAAACCCTGTGCCCGCGACGCCCACGGTCAGCATGCCAAGAAACACGCCCCCGTTCTGCGCCCCGCTGAGCGTCGTGGTCTGGCCGGGGGTCAGGCCGAAGACCAACCCGGCGAAGGGTTCAAGGATAAGCTCCTGCATGAAATAGGCGATCATCGACACGAATACGAAGATCGAGAAATTGCGCGCGGCGGGTTCCGCCCAGATCTCGCGCATCCCGTCGAGGAAACTGGTTGTGTCGGGCAGACGGCGGCTGGCCTGAACGCGCGCCTCGATGCCCCAGACCGCGAGGATCGTCGCAACAATGGCTGCGCCGGTGACGACGCCCACGATCTTGAGCAGCAGCATCGGCGTGTAGGGATCGAGGAACGCGCCCACCGTCGCGGCGGTGACGGCGATGCCGAAGATCATCATCAACCAGGTGATCGTGGCAGCCGCAGGACGGCGCCCCGGCTCTGTCGCCGAGGCGAGAAGCGCCAGCAGCGAGGTGCCCGAGGCCCCGACCCCAAGACCGATCAGCGCGTAGGCAAGGATCGACAACGCAAGCCCCGCGGCAAAGCTGGTCTCGAACAGGATCACGCCGAATGTCGCCCCAAGCGCGCCGAGCGCGAGCACGACCATGCCGCCGAGTATCCACCGCGTTCGGTGCCCGCCCGCATCCGACAGGAAACCCCAGTTGGGCCGCGTGATCTGGATGCCGTAATGCAGCGCCACCAGCAGGCCCGGCAGGACCGCCGGCAGCGCAAGCTCGACCACCATCAGCCGGTTGAGAGTCGAGGTGCTCAGCACCACGATCGCCCCGAGCGCCATCTGCACCACGCCCAGCCGTGCGATCGAAAGCCAGCCAAGCATAAATCAGAACCCTCCCAGTGAGCGTATGGCGACAGCCGACACCATCATGCCACTGATATAGAACGTGACGCCGGTGGCATTGTACCAAGGCGCGCGGCCCTTCGGATCCGAGAGCAATACGCGCATCGCCCAGAACTGCGCGGCGATCAGGACCGCGACAATCAGCGCATGCCACGGACGATCCCACGAGAACAACAGCGCCACGACCACCACCTGCGGCAGCGCCATGACCCAGCACGCAACCCGCGCCGCACGCTCCGGTCCGAGCGTGACGGGCAGCGAATTGACGCCGGTCTGCCGGTCGCCCTCCAGCGCCTTGAAATCATTGAGCGTCATGATCCCGTGTGCCCCGATCGCATAGAGCAGCGCGAGCGATATGATATACCATGACGGCGCACCGTCCGACAGCACGGCGGTGCCCGTGAACCACGGCAACCCCTCGTAGCACAGGCCCACAAGCGCCGGGCCCCAGATGCCGGATTTCTTCAGGCGGACCGGTTCGGCCGAATACGCCCATGCGGCCAGCACACCAAAGACCGTGGCGCCAAATCCCCACGGGCCCAGCGTGGACCCCAGCGCCAGCGCCAGCGCGCTCATGATCAGCGCGATCCAGAGGCCCCAGCGGCCGGGAATGGCACCCGAGGGGATGGGGCGGTCAGGCTCGTTGATGGCATCGACATGCCGGTCGCACCAGTCATTGGCTGCCTGGCTCATGCCGCAGACCACCGGCCCGGCCAGAACCACGCCGATCAGCACCAGCCATGGAGCGTCGGAAACAGGCACGCCCGAGGCAACCACGCCGCACAGATAGGCCCATATGGGGGGAAACCACGTGATCGGCTTGATCAACGTCAGCATGGCGCGCGGACGCGGCAGGCGATTTGCGGTGTGCAATTTGTACGTGACACTCATGGTGTCAATTAAACTATACAATCCGAGTCGAGGAAAGCGATTTGTTGTCGCGGTCGCAGCGCGATCACTCGGTCTCGCCACCAGATTTCAGCAGCCCGTGCTTGCGCAGCTTGACATAAAGACTCTGGCGCGACAGCCCCAGCATCTCGGCAGCCGCGACGCGGTTGTTGCCGGTCAGTTGCACAGCCGTTTCGATGCACATCTTCTCGATCACGTCGGATGTGGCCGAAACCAGCTCCTTGAGGGACGCGGTGCCGACAAGATCCATGACATGCTTCATCGCGTCATCGCTGACCATGACGCCCGGCTCGCCGGGCGTGACGACATCTTCCTGCGTGACATCGCGGATGACGAACCCGACCCCGAGATCCCCGCCGCGTTGGCGCAGCTGCGCGGTGGAGATGTCCACGGTTGCCCGGTTGCCCACCACGCTCTTGATCTGCGCGGAGTAGCTGCGCATCCGGCCGTGCTGTACGGTGTTGTCCAGCATGAGCTTGAGATCCACCCCGCCGCGCGCAAGGAAATCGGCGAGCGACCGATCCTTCACGTCGCGCAGCTGCGCGGTGTCGGTCATGACGAGAAACGCCTCGTTCGCCTCGCGGATATTGCCATTGGCATCGGTCAGCAGCATGGCGTCGGTGCTCGCGAAGTAGAGCGATGCAAGCGTCTGCGCGAATTCCGGGCCGGCCGTGTCATCGTCGTCCAGATGCCGCAACCGGCACAGCAGCACCAGATCGCCCGCGGCGCGGAAGAATTCCGGCCAAAGCTGGATCACCCGACCGTTGCGGCGAGATACGACCTCGATACTCTTGCGCTCGACCGCGCTGGCCGCAGCCGACATCGCGTCCATGAATTCAGACTGCCGGCGCCCTTCGAAAGCTTGTGCCAACGCGCTGCTGTAAAGCAGGTCCGTCGTACTGCCCAGAAGATCGGCCGCGGCGGTGTTGATCTCGGTGATGCGCCCGGCCTCTGGGTCGAGCAGCACGATCGGCGTTTCCGACGCTTCGAGGATGATGCGGAAATGCGTCTCGGCACTGCGCACCTTCTGCATGTCCCGCTCGCGCGCGGATTGCTCGCGCAGCAGACGTTGCTGGATCTCGGCAAAGGGCTGCATGTCGCGCCCGATCAGCAGGACGGCGTCGCTGTCACGGGCAAGATGCATGGTGTATCGGACAGGAAATTCCCACCTGGCGTTGTCATGGTGGTTCAGCTCCATGGGCCGCACGGTCGGCTCGACTCCCGAGCGCAACGCGGCGACACGCGCCTCGAACTTGGGCTTGCATTCGTCGGTCAGAAAGTCCGCGAATACCCGCCCGACCCAATGATCGAGACGGCCGAGCGAGGGGCACTCAGGACTGACGGATATTCCGATGACGATGCCGTCGGAATCGACCGCGACGGCCATGTCCGACGCTTGCTCGATGAGATGATCGACGTGCTCCGGCTCTGGCAGAACACCGGCCAGGAACCGCTCCGATGTCCTAAGATATCTTGTCACGTGGTCACCTCAGTTTGGCACTTCCACCTCCGTCAGAACGTAAGTTCGGATGAAAGCGGCTCGTGAATCGATACGAGGTTGCACCTTTCGATCGCCTCTCGCACCGAGCGCACACCATAAGTCGCTCCGGTCCTCTCTGCAACAGATGACTCTACGTCAACTGCGCTGCCGCCGATGATCAGCGGCGGGCACTCCGTTACGCCCGCCCAGATATCGGACACCAGTCCCGTAAGCTCGTCAAGGCAATTGCCGGTCGAAAGCGTGAAACCGACCATGGAAAACCGGCCGCCCGCCACCTGATCGACAACTTCTGCGGTTTCGAGTCCGATGGCAAGATGCACCCAGATTCCGTGCCGGCGAAACTGGTCCGCGGCAACGAAGGCGCCCAGCGAGTGATCCTCGAATTGCGGGATGACCAGCAAGATGGATTGACCCAGCGGGACGCTGCGATCCATCCAGGACCCGTTATCGCCGGAGTTGCGACCGCGCATCAGCCCTTGCAGCCGCGCCGCCCCGGTCGTGACCTCCACGAAGGTAGCCTCGTCGTAAAGCCACATCTCGCCGAGCAGGCGTGCCGCATCGGGCACCACGGAATGGTAGATGTCCTCGGACTCGAACCCGTTTAGCACCATGTCCGACAAGACGGCCTGATACCCGGTGTCGGACTCGGCGAGCAGCGCGTCACATAGATGCCGGACCCATTCCGATCGCGTCGCAGGTTTTGTATGATTCTTGCTCAAGGCCACACTCCGAAGGGCCGACTCCACGAGAAACCTTATTCCGTCATCCTCCCGATACGAATCGCCACCGGAGCGCGCCTGCTGCGTGTCCTGTTTCATCGTCCCCTCCCGTCTTTCAAGCCGCGTCCTTCAAGCGTTGCGCGGTTTCCTGGCGCGCATATTCCGCAAAGTATGTTCAGATTGCTCATTCCGATGCGAGTTGTCAAATCATGTTGACATGCCTGCCAGCGAAAACCTTTCCGGCCCCGTGATATTTCCTGAAAAGAAAACGTCAGGTTTGCTTGGCTCCCGCACATAGCGCGGCGCGCGGCGAAGAAGAGACGCCCTCACGAATCAAGACGGCTTGACGTCTAGCGGATGTAGCAGTGTAAGTTTTAGTTGACACTTTTGCCCGCGGTCCCTTAGCATGAAATTCAGTGACAGTGATCTGTTGAGGAAACCGAATGAACCCGCGAACGACCGCAGCAGGTGCCCCCACCGCGCTCTACACAGAAGCGCAGCGTGCACGGCGTGACGCAAGCGTGTGGACCCTGGTGCAGGGCATCCTAGCGCCGGTCCAGTTCCTTGTTTTCCTGGTCTCTCTCGGCCTCGTTCTGCGCTTTCTCACGACCGGCGCGGGCTACGAGGCCGCGACGCTTTCGATCCTGATCAAGACCGGGTTTCTTTACCTGATCATGATCACCGGCGCGATCTGGGAGAAGATCGTGTTCGGTCAGTACCTTTTCGCGCCGGCCTTCTTCTGGGAGGACGTCTTCAGCTTTGCCGTGATTGCCCTGCACACGGCCTATGTCTGGGCGCTTCTCCAGGGCAGCATGGCCCCCGACGCGCTGATGGCGCTCGCCCTCGCCGCCTATGCCGCCTATGCCGTGAATGCCGGTCAATTCCTGTTGAAACTGCGGGCCGCGCGCCTGCAGACGGAGGCCGCCAGTTGACCCAGCACACCCCACCGCCCCCCACCACCGGGTGCCGGAACGCCCCTGTCCTCAAGCAGCGTGGACAGCACGAGGTGTTCTGCGGGCTGACGGGAATCATCTGGCTGCACCGCAAGATGCAGGACGCGTTCTTTCTCGTGGTGGGATCGCGCACCTGCGCGCATCTTCTGCAAAGCGCCGCGGGCGTGATGATCTTCGCCGAGCCGCGCTTTGGCACCGCGATTCTCGAAGAGACCGATCTGGCCGGGCTCGCCGATGCGCAGGACGAGCTCGAACGCGAGGTTGACCGTCTTTTGGCGCGCCGTAGCGATATCCGCCAGCTGTTCCTCGTCGGCAGCTGCCCGTCAGAGGTCATCAAGCTCGATCTCGCAAAGGCGTCGGAAAAGCTGAGCGCCAAGCACGCGCCAAAAGTCCGCGTGCTGAATTATTCCGGCTCAGGCATCGAGACCACCTTCACCGAGGGCGAGGATGCCTGCCTTGCCTCCATGGTCCCAGCCCTGCCCGCGACCGACAAGCGCCAGTTGATGCTGGTCGGCGCGCTGCCCGACGTGGTCGAGGACCAGGCGCTGGACTTGCTGGCGCAGATGGGCATCGAGGACATCACGGTGTTGCCGGCGCGGCTGGCCGATACCGAGGTCGCCGTCGGCCCGAATACCGTCTTCGCCCTGACACAGCCATTCCTTGGCGGTACCCATGCCACCCTGGAACGACGCGGGGCGCGTCATCTTCCTGCGCCATTCCCATTCGGCGAAGAGGGCACCACCGCGTGGCTTCACGCCGTGGCGCGGGAATTCGGCGTCGATCAGGACCTGTTCGACGCCGTCACCGACGCGCCCCGTGCACGTGCTCGCAAGGCCGTGGCCAAGGCCACCGAAACCCTGAACGGCAAATCGGTGTTCTTCTTTCCCGACAGCCAGCTCGAGATTCCGCTGGCGCGGTTCCTGACCCGCGAATGCGGCATGACGGCCTTGGAGGTGGGCGCGCCCTTCATCCACAAGGACGTGGTCGGACCCGACATGGACTTGCTGGCCGACGGCACACAACTGTCAGAGGGTCAGGACGTGGACCTGCAACTCGAGCGGTGCCGCGCCGCCCTGCCCGACCTGACGGTCTGCGGGCTTGGCCTTGCCAACCCGCTGGAGGCCGAGGGTCTGACCACCAAATGGGCGATCGAGCTGGTCTTCACGCCGGTCCATTTCTACGAACAGGCCGGCGATCTGGCCGCGCTGTTCTCGCGCCCCATCCGCAGACGTGAGGCGCTAAAGCTGGAGGCCGCGTCGTGAAGCTGAGCGTCTGGACATATGAGGGCCCGCCGCATGTCGGCGCGCTGCGCGTGGCCACCGGCATGACCGGTCTGCATTACGTGCTGCATGCGCCGCAGGGCGACACTTATGCCGACCTGCTGTTCACCATGATCGAGCGCCGCAATCACCGCCCGCCGATCACCTACACCACGTTCCAGGCGCAGGACCTGAGCAGCGACACTGCGCAACTTTTCAAGACCGCCTGCGAGAACGCCTACGAGCGGTTCAAGCCGCAGGCGATGATCGTCGGCGCGTCCTGCACCGCCGAGCTGATCCAGGACGATCCCGGCGGCATGGCAGAGATGATGGGCATGCCGATCCCGATCATCCCGCTGGAACTGCCCAGCTATCAGCGCAAGGAAAACTTCGGCTGCGACGAGACGTTCTTCCAGCTTTGCCGCGCGCTGGCCGAGCCGACCGACAAGACGGCAGAGGTCACCGCCAACCTGATCGGCCCGACGGGCCTCGGATTCCGGCACCGCGACGACATCGTCGAGGTCACGGCGCTTCTGAAAGAGATGGGAATTTCCGTGAATGTCTGCGCGCCGATGGGGTCCTCGCCCGACGATCTGAAACGGCTCGGTGCTGCGCATTTCAACGTGCTGATGTATCCCGAAACCGGCGAATCCGCCTGCCGCTGGATGGAGCGTGACCTCGGCCTGCCCTTCACGAAAACCGTGCCCATCGGTGTCGGCGCAACCCGCGATTTCGTGGCCGAGGTCAGCAAGCTGACCGGCCTTCCGGCGAAGATCGACGAGGCACGGCTGCGGCTGCCCTGGTACTCGGCCAGTGTCGATTCCACCTACCTGACCGGCAAGCGCGTCTTCATCTTCGGCGATGGCACGCATGTGGCCGCCGCCGCGCGCATCGCGCGCGATGAGATGGGCTTCGAGGTGGCTGGCCTTGGCTGCTACAACCGCGAGATGGCGCGCCCGATCCGGGCGCTGGCCAAGGAATACGGCGTCGAGGCGCTGATCACCGACGATTATCTCGACGTGGAACAGACGATCGAGGCCCTCGCGCCCGAGATGATCCTCGGCACCCAGATGGAACGGCACATCGGCAAACGCCTCGGGATCCCCTGCGCGGTGATCTCGGCGCCGGTCCATGTGCAGGATTATCCCGCCCGCTACAGCCCGCTCATGGGGCTGGAAGGCGCGAATGTGATCTTCGACACATGGGTGCATCCGCTGGTCATGGGACTGGAAGAGCACCTTCTGAACATGTTCCGCGAGGATTTCGAGTTCTACGACGACGCCGGCGCCAGCCATCACGGCGGCACCCACGTGCCCCGCGCAGCAGACGCGCCGCCGGTTGCCGCGGCTGAGACCCCTGCCGCAGCAGAGCCCGGTCAGGCGATCTGGCTGGCTGATGCGGAACGCGAGTTGAAGAAGATCCCGTTTTTCGTGCGCGGCAAGGCACGGCGCAACACCGAAAGCTTTGCCGCCGAACGCGGCGTGGCCGAGATCGGGGTGGACACGCTCTACGAGGCAAAGGCGCATTATGCTAGATAATCTGACCATATCCCCGCGCTACAGCATCGCCATCATCACGCTCGATGCGCATTCGGCGGGGCCCTGCGCCAAGGCGGCCACCCGCATGGCAGAAGAATTTCCCGGCCTCGAAGTCACTGTGCATGCAGCCGCCGAATGGGGTGAAAGCGCCGAGGCGCTGGAGGCCGCGCGCGCCGCGGTCGCACGCGCCGACATCATCGTCTCGACGCTTCTGTTCCTTGAAGAACACCTGAACGCGATCGTGCCCGACATGAAGGCCCGGCGCGACGATTGCGATGCGATGGTCGGCATCGTGGCGGATGCACAGATCGTGAAGCTGACACGCATGGGCACGCTCGACATGGGCGCGCCCGCCTCGGCCACCAGCAAGTTGCTGAAGAAACTGCGCGGCTCGTCCAAGCCATCATCGCAGGACGGCGCGCGCAAGATGCGGATGCTCAAGCGGATGCCCCGCATGCTCAAGCTGATCCCCGGCAAGGCGCAGGATCTGCGGACTTGGTTCCTGATGATGCAATACTGGCTTGGCGGCTCGGGCGACAATATCGAGGCGATGATCCGCTGCCTCATCTCGCGCTACTGCCACATCGAGGAATGGCGCGGCGGACACGTGCCCGCACCGCTGGAATATCCCGATACCGGGCTTTACCACCCCGATCTGGAGAACCGCATCACCGAAGATCCCGCCGATCTTCCCGGACCTGACGGATCGCGCGGCACGGTCGGCCTGCTCTTGATGCGCAGCTACGTGCTGTCCGGCGATACCGCGCATTACGACGCCGTGATCCGCGCCTTCGAGGCGCGCGGGCTGCGGGTTTACGCGGGCTTTTCATCAGGGCTCGACGGGCGACCCGCGATCGAGACCTTTTTCCGCGATCACCTCGGCGCGAAGATCGACACGCTGGTCTCACTGACCGGGTTCAGCCTCGTCGGCGGGCCGGCTTATAATGACAGCAACGCGGCGGTCGATGTGCTGCAAGGGCTCGACGTGCCGTATGTCGCGGCGCACCCGCTGGAGTTCCAGACGCTGGCGCAATGGGCCGAGTCGCCGCAGGGGCTGGGTCCCATCGAAACCACGATGCTGATCGCGCTGCCAGAGCTGGACGGCGCGACCAACCCCACCATCTTTGCCGGACGTCATGGCATGTCGGGCTGCACCGGCTGCAGCCATAACTGCGCTGCACAAAGCGACGTCAAGGCGATGGCGCCCTGCCCCGAACGGGTCGAAAAACTGACCGAGCGCGTGGATCGGCTTGTGTCGCTGCGGCGCAGCCTGGTGGCAGAGCGCAAGCTTGCCATCGTGCTCTTCGGCTTTCCGCCCAATGCCGGCGCGGCGGGCACGGCGGCCTATCTGGATGTATTCCAATCGCTCTACAACACGCTGCATGCGATGGCGGAACGCGGCTATGACCTGACCCCGCCCGACAGCGTCGACGCGCTGCGCGCCACCGTGCTCGAAGGCACCGCCCAGCAATACGGGCAGGAGGCCAATATCGCGGCCCATGTCGGCGCCGACGAGATGGTCGCCAACACCCCCTGGCTTTCCGAGATTGAGGCGCAATGGGGCGCGGCCCCCGGCAAGGTGCAATCGGACGGGCGCGGCGTCTTCGTGCTAGGCGCGCAGTTCGGCAACATCTTCGTCGGGCTGCAACCGACCTTCGGCTACGAGGGCGACCCGATGCGCCTTCTGTTCGAGCGCGGCTTTGCCCCCACCCATGCCTTCACGCAGTTCTACCTGTGGCTGCGCAACAGCTTTCGCGCCGATGCCGTGCTGCATTTCGGCATGCATGGCGCGCTGGAATTCATGCCGGGCAAGCAATCCGCCCCCAGTGGTGCGGACTGGCCCGACCGGCTGATCGGCGACATGCCGAATGTCTATCTCTATGCCTCCAACAACCCGTCAGAGGCGACGCTGGCCAAGCGCCGCTCGGGCGCGGTGACGATCACGCACCTGACACCACCGCTTGCAGCCTCGGGGCTTTACAAGGGGCTGGCCGAGCTCAAGGACAGCCTGACCCGCTGGCGCGGCATGGACCCGGGCGCGCATGAGCGCGCCGAGCTGGAGGCGCTGATCGCCGAGCAGGCCGCGACGGTGGACATGGACGGCACCGACCCGCAGGCACTTTGGTTGCGACTGCTGGAAACCGAGAACGCGCTCATCCCCGAGGGTCTGCACGTGCTGGGCCGCCCGATGAGCGACACCGCCCGCGCCGATTACCTCAACCTAATGACCGATGCCGACGCGGACACGCGGGCCCGCGTCGATCACCTCTTGCAGGGCGATCACGAGATCCCCGGCCTGCTGAACGCGCTCGAAGGGCGGTTCACCCCGCCCGTGCCGGGTGGCGACCTGATCCGGTCGGCCAATATCCTGCCGACGGGCCGCAACATCCACGCCTTCGATCCGTTCCGCATGCCGTCTGAATTTGCTTGCCGTGAAGGCGCAAAACAGGCGCAGGTCCTGCTGGACACGCACAAAAGCCTGCCGCGCAGCGTGGCGCTGGTGCTCTGGGGCTCCGACAACATCAAGTCCGATGGCAGCCCGATCGCGCAGGCGCTGGCGCTGATCGGGGCGGTGCCGCGGTTCGACGGGTTCGGCCGTCTTTGCGGCGCGGACCTGATCCCGCTGGAGGCCCTGGGCCGCCCGCGCATCGACGTGATCATGACGCTATCGGGCATCTTCCGCGATCTTCTGCCGCTGCAGACCAAGCTGCTGGCAGAGGCCGCACTGAAGGCTGCCACTGCTGACGAACCGCTTGAGCAGAACTTCATCCGTGCCCACGCGCTGAGCTATGCCGAAAAGATCGGCTGCGACATAGAAACCGCCGCGCTGCGGGTTTTCTCCAATGCCGAGGGCACCTACGGGTCGAACGTGAACCAGCTTGTCGACAGCTCGGCCTTCGGGGAAGAGGACGAACTGGCCGACGCCTACGAGGCCCGCAAGAGCTTCGCCTACGGTGTCAACGGCAAGGCGCAGCACAACGCCCCGCTTCTGCAGGCGGCGCTGCGCGACGTGGACGTGGCCTACCAGAACCTCGAATCGGTGGAACTGGGCATCACCTCGGTCGATCATTATTTCGACACGCTTGGCGGGATCAGCCGCGCGGTGAAACGCGCCCGCGGCGGGCAGGAGGCGGCCGTCTATATCAGCGACACGACCCGCGGCGCGGGCAAGGTACGCACGCTGGCCGATCAGGTCTCGCTCGAGACGCGGTCGCGCGCGCTCAACCCGAAATTCCACGAGGCGCTTCTCAGCCACGGGGCCGAGGGCGTGCGCCAGATCGAAAGCACCGTCACCAACACGATGGGCTGGTCAGCGACCACCGGACAGGTGGAGCCTTGGGTCTATCAGCGCCTGTCGGAGACCTTCGTGCTCGACGAGGCGATGCGCAAGCGGATGACCGATCTCAACCCCGCGGCCTCGTCGCGGATGGCCAACCGCCTGCTCGAGGCGCATGACCGCGCCTACTGGTCCACCGATGACGCCACGCTGTCGGCCCTGCGCGACGCCGCCGACGCCATCGAGGATCGACTCGAAGGGATCGCGGCAGAATGACCCATCCCCGCGCAACGCAAACAGGCCCGGACGTCGGGCGCACCACCCCAATCGGGAGGAGACACTCATGAGCCCACTGGATAACAGACAACAACCCCCCGCCGCGCGCGCCAACATGCGTGAGGCCGCCGGTCTCGAGGCCCGCCGCAAGGTCGAGAGCCCGCCCATACTCAAGGGGCAGGACGGCGAAGGCTCGGTGCAGGTGCATCAGGACGAGTCGATGAAGATCGAGGGGGCCAAGGTTTTCTCGGTCTACGGCAAGGGCGGCATCGGCAAATCGACGACCAGTTCGAACCTCTCGGCGGCATTTTCCAAGATGGGCAAGCGCGTACTGCAGATCGGCTGCGATCCCAAGCATGACAGCACCTTCACCCTGACCGGGCAGCTTCAGCCGACAGTGATCGACATCCTGAAAGGGGTCGATTTCCACGCCGAGGAGCTGCGCCCCGAGGATTTCGTGACCGTCGGCTATGGCGGCGTGCAATGCGTCGAGGCGGGCGGTCCACCGGCCGGCACCGGCTGCGGCGGCTATGTCGTCGGTCAGACCGTCAAGCTGCTGAAACAGCACCACATGCTGGAAGAGACCGACGTGGTGATCTTCGACGTGCTGGGCGACGTCGTTTGCGGCGGGTTTGCAGCGCCGCTTCAACATGCCGATCGGGCGCTGATCGTCACGGCCAACGATTTCGACTCGATCTACGCGATGAACCGCATCATCGGGGCCGTTCAGGCCAAGTCGAGCAATTACAAGGTGCGGCTTGCCGGCTGTGTCGCTAACCGGTCCAAGGACACCGACGAGGTGGACCGCTATTGCGACCGCATCGGGTTCAAGCGGATCTCGCACATGCCGGATGTCGATGCCATCCGCCGCTCGCGCCTCAAGAAGAAGACGCTGTTCGAGATGGACGACGAAGAGGATATCGTGGCCTGCCGCGCTGAATATATCCGGCTGGCGGAACGGCTCTACCGCGGCACCGATCCGCTGGCGCCGGCGCCGATGGAAGACCGGGATATCTTCGAGATGCTCGGGTTCGACTGATGGGCTACGACCGCACCCTTGCCCGCGTCGAAACCTATTTCGACAGAACGGCCACCCGCGCCTGGGAACGGCTGACCAGCGATGCGCCGGTCAGCCGGATCCGGCAGACGGTGCGGGCCGGGCGCGACCGGATGCGCGCGCAGATCCTGTCGCGTCTGCCGGGCGACATGACGGGACTGCGGGTGCTGGACGCCGGGTGCGGTGCGGGCCAGATGACTGCGGAGCTTGCCGCGCGCGGTGCCGACGTGGTGGCGGTGGACATTTCGCCGGCGCTCGTCGACATCGCGCGCGCGCGCCTGCCCCACCATCTGCAACACCGGGTCAGTTTTCACGCGGGCGACATGCTGGACGCGGGGCTCGGCCCGGTCGATCATGTCGTCGCGATGGACAGCCTGATCTACTACGCTCAGGCAGACCTCACCCGCGCGCTGTCGCGGCTCTCCGTTCGGACGCGCGGCAAGATCGTCTTTACCGTCGCGCCGCGCACCCCGCTCCTGATGGCGATGTGGCAGGTGGGCAAGCTTTTCCCGCGCACAGACCGGTCGCCCACCATGGTGCCGCACGCCCCGGCCGCACTGGCGCAGGCGCTGCGCGCGACCCCCGTCAAGGCGCGGCTCGTCTCGCTCGATCGTGTCAATTCGGGTTTCTACATTTCACAGGCGCTGGAGCTTGCCAGATGATCGGTCGCCGTCCCTCTCCGCTGATGCAGTTGACCACCCGCATCCTGCCGTTTTCGGATGCGGCGAGCGAAGGGCTGCCCATGGGCCAGCTCTTGCGGCTGTCGCTGTTCCAGGTGTCGGTCGGGATGGCGACAGTCATGCTGCTCGGCACGCTCAACCGCGTGATGATCGTCGAGCTGTCGGTGCCCGCGACCATCGTCGCGGTGATGATCGCCCTGCCCGTCCTGATCGCGCCCTTCCGCACGCTTCTGGGCTTCCGTTCGGACACGCATCGCAGCGCCATCGGCTGGAAGCGTATCCCCTATCTCTGGTTCGGCTCACTGTGGCAGATGGGCGGGCTTGCGGTGATGCCGTTTGCGCTGCTGGTCCTATCCGGGCAGCAGGTGGTCGGGCCGGAGTGGGCCGGCGAGGTGCTGGCGGCGCTGGCATTTCTCATGACCGGCCTCGGCCTGCACATGACGCAGACCGCCGGGCTGGCGCTGGCCAGTGACCGCGCCGATGACGCAACGCGGCCGCGCGTCGTGGCGCTTCTCTACGTGATGTTCCTTCTGGGCATGGGCGCCTCATCGCTGGTCATCGGCTGGCTCTTGCGCGATTTTGCGCCATTCACGCTGATCCGTGTGGTTCAGGGCGCCGCCGTTGTGGGCATCCTTCTGAACCTTGTGGCCCTTTGGCGGCAGGAAAACGTCAAGCCCATGAGCCGCGCAGAGCGCGCCGCGCCTCGCCCGCACTTCCGCGAGGCCTGGGCCGATCTGCTTGCCGGCGGCCAGGCCGGGCGGCTGCTGGCGGTCGTGTTCATCGGCACCGTCGCGTTCAACATGCAGGACGTGCTGCTAGAACCTTACGGCGGCGAGATCCTCGGGCTTTCGGTCTCGGCGACCACGCTGCTGACCGCGGTGTGGGCCACCGGCGCGCTTCTGGGCTTCACGCTGGCCGGTCGGATGCTGGCCCGCGGGGTCAACACCTACCGTATGGGCGCCTTCGGCATCCTCGTCGGCATCGCGGCCTTTTCGACGGTGATCTTCGCCGCACCGCTCGCATCGAACGTGATGTTCTTCAGCGGCGCGGGAATGATCGGCTTCGGCAACGGACTGTTCGCCGTCGCCACGCTGACCGCGGCCATGACGATGCCGGTGACCGGCACCGCCGGGCACGGGCTGGCGCTTGGCGCGTGGGGGGCCGCACAGGCCACCGGCGCCGGGCTGTCGATCGCCATGGGCGGCGCGTTGCGCGACTGGATCGACGCTATGGCAACGTCGGGCAATCTCGGCGAGGCGCTGAACTCGCCGGCGACCGGCTATTCGTTTGTCTATCACGTCGAGATCGGCCTGCTTTTCGTCACGCTGGCCGCCCTCGGGCCGCTGGTCCGGATCGCGCGTGTCGGCCCCCGCACCACCCAAAAGGGATCGGCCCGTATCGGCCTGGCCGATTTCCCGACATGACCCGCCGTTCCGTCGAAAGGATATCAAAATGACCGCAACATTCTTTGGAGAAGTCGATCTGGCCAGCGTGGCGCTGTGGCTTTTCTGGATCTTCTTTGCCGCGCTGATCATATACATCCAGCGCGAGAACATGCGCGAGGGCTACCCGCTGGAAGACGATGACGGCAACCCGTCGGCAAACCAGGGCTTCTTTCCACTGCCCAGCGACAAGACGTTCCGGCTGCCGCATGGCCGCGGAGACGTGACGGTGCCCTCGGGCCAGAGCCCCGAGCGCAGCAGCATCGCGATGGAGAAATCGTCCGTCGCCTTCGGGTTCCCGTTCGAGCCGACGGGCGATCCGATGATCGACGGCGTCGGTCCGGCCTCGTGGGCGCCGCGCCGTGACATGCCCGAGCTTGACGGCAAGGGCCATCCCAAGATCGTCCCGATGGCCGCGACTGACAGCTTCGGCGTCTCGGCCGGGCGCGATCCGCGCGGCCTGCCCGTCAAGGCCGGCGACGGCGACATCGTGGGCACGATCACCGACATGTGGCTCGACGAGCCCGAGCAGATGGTGCGCTACCTCGAATTCGAACTCGACGCCGCGCATGGCGGCGGCAAGCGGCTTGTGCCGCTGACGATGGCCCGGATCAAGAAGGACTGCGTCAAGGTCCGCTCGATCTTCGGCAAGCATTTCGCGAATGTCCCCAAACATGCCTCGCCGAACCAGGTGACCATGCTGGAGGAAGACAAGATCTCCGGCTACTATGCCGGGGGCACGCTCTACGCATCCGAGGCCCGTCAAGAGCCGCAACTGGGCTGAACCGCACGACGCAAGAGGAGGGTCTGAGATGAGCCACGATCACGATGATTTCGCAGTAGAACCGGTCGAGGGCTTGCCCGAACGCCCGCCGGAGGGCGAGCACGTCCTCTGGCAGGGGCGGCCGCACTGGTGGGCGCTGACCCGCGACGCGCTCAGCCTGTACTGGGTCGCGGGGTATTTCGTGGCGCTTTTCGTCTGGCGCTTCGCCACGCTCGCCGACCAGGTCACGCTGGCCAGCGCCTTTCGCGCCTCGTTCCCGTTCATCATCCTCGGCACCGGGGTCTGCGCGATCCTGCTGATCGTCGGTGTCGTGCAGGCCCGGGCCACGGTCTACACGATCACCAACCGCCGCGTCGCCATGCGCATCGGGGCGGCGCTGACGGTGACGCTCAACCTGCCCTTCACACAAGTGCGCAACGCCGACCTGAACCTGCGCCGCGACGGCACCGGGACGATCGCGCTCGACCTTCTGGAAGCCGAAACGCGGCTGAGCTACCTCGTTTGCTGGCCGCATGTCCGCCCTTGGGTGATGCGCCGCACGCAGCCCGCGCTGCGCTGCATCCCCGAGGCCCAGAGCGTGGCGCGCCTGCTTGCCGACACCGCCGAGGCGCGGGTCGAGACGCCGCGCGTGGCGCGCATCCCCGACAGCGCCGCGATCGCCGCAGAATAGAGCCCGAGGCACTCCCATGACCCAGACCGACACACACACCGCCAAGCACCCGCCGATGAGGCACCCCCGTGACAAGGAACTGGTCCCGCGCATCATGATGCGGATGGTGCTGGTGCTGATCCTGTCGGTTCTGGCCATCGTCAGCTATGCGCGCCTGACCGACCGGCCGCTGATCGCCACCCCGCCCGAGGCCGAGACGGTGTTCAGCCGCGATGTCCTTCTGTCCGGCGACATGTCCGGCACCGCCACGATTCGCAAGATCGACGGAACGCTGATCGCAGACCTGACCCCCGACGAAGGCGGGTTCATCTCGGGCGTCTGGCGCGTGATCCTGCGCGAACGCACCAAGAACCGCGTGGCCCTCGACGGTCCGGTCACGCTGATCCGCAAGGATAATGGACGCGTGTCCATTCACGACCCCAGCACAGGCTGGAGCGCCGATCTGATGGGGTTCGGCGCCGATAACGCCAGGGCCTTCATGCGGCTGCTGGCACAATAGGAGAGGAGGCCAGAAATGGGATGGCTGACACGAGAAATCGAACACGCGCCGTGCACTGTGGAAATCAGTCACAAGTTCGAATCACTGCACGCGCATGTGCGCTTCAATAACGGCGCCACAGTCTACCCGGGCGACGAGGTCAAGGTACAGGGCCCCGAGATCATGGCCCCCTTCGGCGAAGTGGTCAGCGAGGACCGCGACGCCATCATCTTTCGCGCCAGCGGACTGGAACGCCTCTGGACGCGTCTGACCGGAGATTTCGAAGTGATGGAACTTTGCGAATTTTCCTTTTCCGAGGAGGCCACGCTATGAATGTCCAATCCAAGCATACCGCCGACGCGACAACCGCCGAGGAAAGCTTTGCCATCCAGGAAGAACAAGCGAAGTTCGACAGCAAGGCCGCAACCGACGTGGCGATGCAAAACACCCTGCTGACCCCGCGCTTCTACATCACCGATTTCGACGAGCTGGACGCGATCGATGTCAGCCCCGTGCGCGAGGATTGGGACAAGCTGATCGCGCGGATGGAATCCGACCCCAACAAGGGCCATTTCAAGAAGACAGAGGACTGGGACCATGTCGACTGGGATAACATGGACCCAAGCTTGAAAAAGGAACTCATCGATTTCCTGATTTCCAGCTGCACCGCCGAGTTCTCGGGCTGCGTCCTTTACAAGGAGATGAAGCGCCGCGGAAACAACCCCGACATCACGCAGCTCTTCCAACTGATGGCACGCGACGAGGCCCGGCATGCCGGCTTCATCAACGATGCCCTGCGCGAGGCCGGTGTCGCGGTGAATCTCGGGTTCCTGACGCAGAAGAAGAAATACACCTATTTCCGGCCCAAGTTCATCTACTACGCCACCTACCTGTCGGAAAAGATCGGCTATGCGCGTTATATCACGATTTTCCGCCACCTTGAGGCGAACCCGGAATACCGGTTCCACCCGATCTTCAAGTGGTTCCATGAATGGTGCAATGACGAGTTCAGCCATGGCGAGGCCTTCGCCCTGCTGATGAAGACCGACCCCAAGCTGACCTCGGGCAAGAACGTCCTGTGGATCAAGTTCTTCCTGACGGCCGTCTTTGCCACGATGTATGTCCGCGATCACCAGCGCCCGGCCTTTCACAAGGCGCTCGGCGTCGATCCCGACTGGTACGGGCACGAGGTCTTCACCAAGACCTCGGAGATGACCAGGCAGATCTTCCCGATCACGCTCGATATCGACAATCCGCGCTGGCAGGCGGGGCTGGTCCGGCTGCAAAAGGCCAATGCCGACCTGGCGCAGGCCAAGTCCGAGACCGGGATCGGTGCGTGGCTGCGCCGCACGGGCGCGCAGGCGCGTGCCGCGGCGGCCTTTGTCGGGCTTTACACGATCCCGGCGAAGAAACACGCAGTTCCGGCCTCGACCCGGCTGGAGCCGGCCTATTGACCGCCCTGTCGGTGCATATCGCACCGACAGGTGTGGGGGGCCAGCCCCCCACACCCCCCGGGATATTTCCAGCCAGAAGAAGGACCACGCGTGCATAGCCCCTGGATCGCAGCCCTCATGGCCCTGTTTCTCTGGTGGTTCGCCACCGGGGCGATCCTTCTGGTCGTGAGGCTGTGCGAGGGGCGCGCCGACAGCACGGGCCGCCGCGCCGTGCTGCTGGCGCTGCCGGTGCTGGGCCTAGGCCTGTGGGGGTATCACGCGACGCTGGACATGGGCGGGATCGGTGCGGCCTATGGCGCGTTCCTCGCCGCGCTCACGATCTGGGGCTGGATCGAGTTGAGCTTTCTGACAGGTGTGATCACCGGCCCGAACCGGCAACCCTGCCCGCCCGGCCTGATCGAGTGGGAGCGGTTCATCCGGGCCTGGGGGACCGTAGCTTACCACGAGATGCTGCTCACGGCCATGCTGGGGACCCTCTGGCTTGTCGGGCACGATGCGGCCAACACCGTGGGGCTGTGGACCTTCACCGTGCTTTACTTCGCGCGCGTCACCGCAAAGCTGAACCTCTATTTCGGGGTGCCGCGGATCAATGTCGAATTCATCCCGAGGGCTCTGACGCATCTGGCCAGCTATTTCCGGATGGCGCCGGTCGGCTGGTTCTTTCCCGTTTCGGTCACCGCGCTGAGCCTTGGCGTGGCCTGCTGGCTGGAGCGGCTTCATTCCGCCAGCACGCCGGCCGAGATCGTCGGCTTTGCCCTGTTGGGCGGGATCACCGGGCTGGCGCTTCTGGAACATTGGCTGATGGTGCTGCCGGTGCCTGACGCAAAACTCTGGCGCTGGATGCTGCCCGCGCCCAAACACGCAACAAAGAAGAAGACACGACCGGAGGGACACCATGAATTTTGACGTGATGTTCGACGCACAGCTGGAGGCGCTGCGCGACGAGGGAAACTACCGCATCTTTGCCGAGCTCGAACGCCGCTGCGGGGAGTTCCCCAAGGCGCAAAGCCATTGCGGCGAGACTGCCGGCGAAGTGACGGTCTGGTGTTCCAACGACTATCTCGGGATGGGACAGCATCCCGTTGTCCGCGAGGCGATGAAGGATGCGGTCGACCAGTGCGGCACCGGCGCCGGCGGCACGCGAAACATCTCCGGCACCAACTGCCATCACCTGATGCTGGAGCGCGAGCTGGCCGATCTGCATTGCAAAGACGCAGCGCTACTCTTCACCTCGGGTTACGTGTCGAACTGGGCCGCGCTCTCGACGCTTGGCAGCCGCTTGCCGGATGCGGTGATCCTGTCGGACGAATTGAACCACGCCAGCATGATCGAGGGCATCCGCCATTCGCGCGCCAAGAAGGTGATCTGGAAGCATAACGACCCTGCGGACCTTGACCGCAAGCTTGCCGCGCTGCCGGTCAACGCCCCCAAGATCGTCGCGTTCGAGAGCGTATACTCGATGGATGGCGATATCTGCCCGATGCGCGAGATCGTCGACGTGGCCGAGAAACACGGCGCGATGACCTATCTCGACGAGGTGCATGCCGTGGGGCTTTACGGCGCGCGCGGCGGCGGCGTGTCCGAGGAGCTGGGTCTCGCCCACCGGATCACGCTGATCGAGGGCACACTTGGCAAGGCCTATGGCTGCATGGGCGGCTACGTGACCGGCTCGGCGAGCCTGTGCGACTTCATCCGGTCGTTTGCCAGCGGGTTCATCTTCACCACCGCCCTGCCCCCGGCCGTGGCCGCTGCCGCCACGGCGAGCGTGCGGCACCTCAAGACGTCCCAAGCCGAGCGCAAGGCGCAGCGCGCGCAGGTGGCGCAGCTTCGCCGCAAGCTCGACATGCACGGCATCCCGCATCTGGGCAACACCAGCCATATCATCCCGGTGATGATCAAGGATCCGGTGAAATGCCGCGTTCTGGCAGATATCCTGATGAGCGACTGGGGCATCTACGTGCAGCCGATCAACTACCCCACGGTGCCCAAGGGCACCGAGCGGCTGCGGTTCACGCCCGGTCCTCTGCACAGCGACGCCGATATCGATCACCTGGTCGCCGCGCTCAACACCTTGTGGAAGCAATGCGCCATCGCCCACGCGGTCGCCTGAAGCGGATGCGCGAGACATTGCGCAACCGCGCAGGACCGGCTTGATTTGTCATTGGAGACGCTACCTGATGTAGCGTTGAGATAAGCTTGGCCAGGCAATCCTACCCACGCCGACATTCCGACCGGGTCGCCTGTGGCGGCCCTTCACCATGAGGAGGATACGATGAAACTTACACGACGCATGACCATGAGCCTGATGGGGGCCACCGCCGCCACCGTCCTGCTGCCAGCCGGCGCCCGCGCCAATGGCGAGGTGCACGAGGTGCAGATGCTCAACCGTCACCCCGACGAGAACGAGAGCATGGTGTTTTACCCTGACATCGTCGAGGCGCAGCCCGGTGACACGATTCGCTTCGTCTCGGTCGACAAAGCCCACAACTCGGTCAGTTACGATGACATGCTGCCCGAGGGGGCCGAGGGCTGGAAAACGCGCGTAAACCAGGACGAAGAGATCGTGGTCGAGGCCGAAGGCGCCTATGGTTATTACTGCCAGCCGCACAAGGCACTTGGCATGGTCGGCCTGATCCTCGTGGGTGACGCGTCGACCAACTACGAAAGCCTCAAAGAGGCCAACCTGCGCGCGCCGAACGAGAAGAAGCGTTGGGAAGACATCTTTGCCCGCGCCGACGAGATCGTGGGCGGCTCGGCCTGAGCCAGCCCTTCCAAGGGATTGAAATAGCAGAGGCCGGCCCCGCGAACGGGCCGGCCTTTTTCAGATCCGGCGCAGCGGCACCACCTGCGCATCGCCGGGCGAAACCGCGCTGCGGATCATTGCCGCGATATCGTCCGACGTCATCTGCGCATCCGTGTACATCTCCGCCGGGCTCGCCTGGTCGATGAAGCGGTCGGGCAGGCAGATGTTGCGCATCACCAGCCCCCGGTCAAAGGCCCCACGCCGCGCCAGCTCGTGCATGACGATGGACCCGAACCCGCCCTGCGCGCCCTGCTCGACGGTGATCAGCGCCCGGTGATGGCGGACAAGCTGCATCAGCAAATCACTGTCCAGAGGCTTGGCAAAGCGCGCATCGGCTACCGTAACGGAAATGCCCTCATCCGCCATCATCGCGGCAGCGACACGGCATTCTTCCAGATGCGCCCCAAAGCTCAGGATCGCGACATCGCTGCCCTCCTCGATCACGCGGCCGCGCCCAATCTCGAGAGGTGTGCCCCGCTCGGGCAGAGCCACGCCCGTGCCGGCCCCGCGGGGATAGCGAAAGGCGATCGGCCCGGCATCGTGATCTGCGGCCGTGGCGACCATATGGACAAGCTCTGCCTCGTCGGCAGCGGCCATCACGGTAAATCCAGGCAGATTGCCAAGATAGCCGATATCGAACGCCCCCGCATGGGTGGCCCCGTCGGCGCCGACTAGCCCCGCGCGGTCGATGGCAAACCGCACCGGCAGGCCCTGAAGGGCAACGTCATGCACGACCTGATCATAGGCGCGTTGCAGAAATGTGGAATAGATCGCGCAGAACGGCTTCAGCCCGCTGGCCGCCATCCCGGCGGCAAAGGTCACGCCATGCTGCTCGGCGATCCCCACGTCGAAGACGCGGGACGGAAAACGCTCTGCCATCTTGGTCAGGCCCGTGCCGTCGGGCATGGCCGCCGTGACCGCAACAATCCGGTCGTCGCGCGCGGCCTCGCAGGCGAGCGCGTCGCCGAAGACGGACGTATAGGATTCTGCTGCCGGTTTTGACTTGGCCTGCGTGCCGGTGGCGGGGTCGAATTTCGCCACGCCGTGACCTTTGTCGGCGGCATCTTCGGCCGGGGCATAGCCCTTGCCCTTGACGGTGCAGCAATGGATCAGCACCGGCCCGGTGGCGCGGGCGCGCGCGGCACGCAGCGCCCCCAAAAGCTGATCCATGTCATGCCCATCGATGGGCCCAACATACTGAAATCCAAGCTCTTCGAACAGGGTGCCGGACCCGGTCAGGCCGGTCACCAGCTGGCGCGCGCGTTTTGCGCTTTGGCGTAGCGGCGCGGGGATCGCGGCCTCGAACCCTTCCGCGAGCGACGCAACCCGCGCCAGCGGCTCGCTGGCATACATGCGGCTAAGATACGACGACATCGCCCCGACCGGCGGCGCGATGCTCATCTCGTTATCGTTGAGGATCACGAACAGGCGCCGCCCCTCGGCCCCGGCATTGTTGAGCGCCTCATAGGCCATCCCGGCGCTGATCGCGCCGTCGCCGATCACCGCGATCGCATCGCCCGTGGCCAAGCCCATGTCGCGCCCGACCGTGAACCCGAGCGCGGCACTGATCGAGGTAGAACTGTGCGCGGCCCCGAACGGATCATGCGCAGACTCGGCACGCTTGGTGAAGCCAGAAAGCCCGTCCTTCTGCCGCAGCGTGCGGATGCGGTCGCGTCGGCCGGTCAGGATCTTGTGCGGGTAGCACTGGTGACCCACGTCCCAGATCAGCTTGTCCATGGGCGTGTTGAACACGGCGTGGATCGCCACGCTCAGTTCCACCACGCCAAGACTGGATCCCAGATGCCCGCCGGTTTGCGAGACGGCGTCGATCACCTCGGCGCGCAGTTCGCCCGCGAGCGCCTTCAGATCGCGGTCGGGCATCTGGCGCAGGTCGGATGGTCCGGCCACGCGGTCCAGCAACGGTGTCTTGGGTGTATCCTGGGTCATCGCACCCCTCCCTTCAAGGTGGTTCAGGCGTCGCCCGCATCAGTTTGTCGGGGCGCGAACGGCGCGATATGACCGGAGGCGGCGGCCCGTGGCCCCGCCTCCGGCAGCGTCTCAGTTGCCGTAATCCGGCTCATCCGAGTTGGCCAGTTCCGGCCAATCCTGGATGACATTGGTGCCCTGCAGCGGCTGCTGATAGCTTTGGTGACAGGTCTTGCAGGCGGCCTTCGGCGCATCGCCGTAGACCGGGCCAAGCCGATGTTCGGGCAGGATGCCGTCCAGCGGGGCCAGGTAGGTATTGTTGAGCTCCTGCACCATCTGGATCCCCAACGTCGCAGTGGCCCATTGCGGCGTGATCTGCCCGCTGGCCGAGTAGAACGCCCGGCTGTTGTGACAGAACAGGCAATTCACCCCGAGCGAATTGCTGACATAGTTCATCAGCGAATAGGTCCGCTCGGTCTGCTGGATAGAGGCGTAATCATCCACGCCTGGTGTGCCTGCCACACGGCTTTCAAGATCGTGTACGGCAATCTGCTCGCCATCCAGCAGGTATTTCTCCAACGCGTCGGACGGCAGCGAGGTATATTGCGACTGCATCGTCACGCGATTCTGGTTGGCCGACCAGCCTTCGACACTGTCATTGACTGGGCTGATCCTGAACCAGACATTGTTGGGCACCGGCTGCCCGCGGTGACACGTGTAGCAGGTGACACCGACTTCCTTGTTGGCGTTGACGTGACCGGCCCAATTCTCGTTGATGTTGCGGGTCATCCCGATCATCAGGTAGCCGACAGAGCTCTGGTAGTTCGCCGGATCCTCGAAGAGATCCGGGATCCCCGTCCATTCGCGCATCGCGGCCAGCAGGCGGTCGTAATTCTCGACCGTCAGATCCTCGAGGCCCGGCACGACGTTCTCGCGCGTCTCGCCCGCGATTTCCTCATCACCCTGTGGCACCACCGGGTCGGAGGTCGAGGCGAGAAACGCCTCTATATCCGGATCCGGCTGGGCCAGATCCACCTTGAACTCGGGCACCGACATGCCGGTGCCGCGCGGCCCCGCCTGCAGGCTTTCGGTCGCGTAGGGCTGGCCCCCCGCCACCAGGGCCGCGGCCACGAACACCGCCCCCCCGACCACGCTGATGGCGATAGCCGGGCGGTAGATGTCCTTGGGGTTCTCCCGGTTCCATTTGTCAAACCACTTGGGAAACATGGCTCAGTCCTCCTGTCCGATGAAGGCTTCGTAAGAGCCATAATCTTCGTAGCCGTAGGATCCGTCATACATCGGCGCGAAATTGTGCTCTTGCGCCCAGATGAACCAGTTATCCACCACGGTTCCGGTCAGCAGGATCCCGATCCCGCCGGTGATCGGTGTCAGCACCGCGAACCACCAGGCCCACCGGTGAATGCCTTCCATTGTGGCGTTGAAGCCCATGGTCCAGCGCCAGAACAGGGCCGCGCGCTCGCTCGCCGTGCCGCGGTCGTAGATCTGCTCCAACTCGCGATCACCGCCGAAACGGGTCACCGCCAGGATGGTCGCCCCGTGCATCGCGAACAGCAGGACCGAGCCGTAGAGGAACACGATCGAAAGACAGTGGAACGGGTTGTAGTAGAGGTTGCCGTAGCGGATCGAAAACGCCGTGGTCCAGTCGAGATGCGGGAAGATACCGTAAGGCACCGCCTCGGACCACGATCCCATCAGGATGGGCCGGAACAGGCCCAGCACAAGGAACAGCCAGATTGCCGATCCGAAGGCCCAGAAGACGTGCTTGCCCATCTTGTGGCTCGCCGCCAACTGGTAGCTGCGGGCCCACCACAAAAGAACGGATACCAGCAGCAGGAACGAACTGATGATGTACCAGCCCCCGTCATTGAGCGGCGGAATCGACAGCCCGTATTCCGGGCTCGGCGGTTCCAGCGCGAGCCAGAAGCCCTGGCGCAGGAATTCCGGGATCGACCAGCCGACCTGGGCCAGCATGTTGAAGCCGATGATATTGAAGGCCAACGTGCCGGTCACAAGGCTGATGACGCCAAGCATGCCAAGGTTGATCGGCCCAAGCTGAGCGTTGCCAAGCCAGCCGATCAGCGTCGAGAAACCCGGCTTGCCCGCACGCTCGCCCATCAGGCGGCCGCCGGTCCCGTCGAGCCCCATCTCGGGCGGACCCTGAACCTGCACTTGCGTGAATATGTTCTGATATTCGGCCATGTTCTTACATCCCTACCTGAGAGGGCCAGATCGGCGCCTCGAGCCACCAGTTCCACCATTCGGGCCAGCCCTTGGTCCAGACCGGGCCGCTGATGATGATGCAGACCGCCGACCAGAACCCGGCATTGAGCGCCAGCAGCAGACCGACGCGGTGGATCCCCAGCGTACCCACCGAGTAGCCGATGAAGTCGCGAAAGAACGTGTCCTCGTGATCGGGCGACTTGGCCTCTTCGCCCTTCTCGGGGTTCGCCGCCGACAGAACCAGCCCGCCATGCAGCGCCAGCGCCAGCGTCGTGGCGAAGAAGAACGTCACGGCCAGCATATGCGCCGGGTTGTAGTGAAAGTGCAGATAGGCGTAGCCCGTGTTGCTCACCCAGTCGAGGTGACTGAAGATGCCATACGGGAACCCGTGCCCCCAGGCGCCCATCAGGACCGGGCGGAAGACGACCAGCGTGGCATAGGCGAAGATCGCGACGCCAAAGGCAAAGGGCACATGATACCCGATGCCCAGCTTGCGGCAGATCTCGACCTCGCGCAGCATCCAGCTGATGAAGGCGCCAAGCGCGCAGATCGTGATGATCTGCCACAGCCCGCCCTCCATAAGCGGCGCCATCCCCAGCCCGTAGGACAGGTCGGGCGGCGCGATGTTGATCAGCCACGGGTTGAAGGTGCCCTGGTTGGCGGCCCCCCAGAAAATCAGGATGGTCCCCAGAACGGCGAAGAACACCGTCGTGACACCAAAGAATCCGACGTAAAATGGTCCGACCCAGAAGTCGAACAGATCGCCGCCGATCAGTGTCCCTCCGCGGACCCGGTACTTTCGTTCGAAACTGAGCACAGCCATTTTCGCAGCCTCCGAGTGTGGTGACCTCTCGGGGTCAGCGCCCCGCGGTCTACCGGATCAATACTTGTCTTGGTCGCCGCGGGCGGAGGCATCCCCGCCCACAGCGTCAGTGGATGAAGTGCGCTTCAGCGCCCGTACTTCTCGGCGGCGATCTCGAACCAGTTGAAACCGTCGGTGCTCAGCAGCACGAGATGGATCATCGCGGCCAGAAGGAACAGGAACGCACCCTGTGCCACGAAGACGCGACGCGGGTCGAAGATCAGCCAGATCTTGTAGAATTTAGCCATAGTATGTGTCCTTTCTTCAGAACCACGGGAACCAGATGAAGGTTGCGATATGCGCAACCACTGCAATCGCCGTGAACAGCCAAAGGCCACTCATATAGACGGAATGCAGCTCCTGGGCTTGCTCGTCTGTGAGACCTGTGAACGACAGGTCGGATTTCTCAGCCATGAACTTTCCTCCGGAATGTTATGCCGACGCCGCGAACCCCGCGGCCGGGTTCCTCAAGGGCCCACCATGGTCCCTCAGGTTTCTGTCCGCCCTTGCTGGCAGGCAGTTCGTGTTTCGATCCGGGCCCTGTGGGCCTCAGATCGAAAAAATCATTGGTGTCACGCGATCGGATTCGAGCCATGCGCGCGCCAGCGGGCCGCGCAGGTTCAGCGTCCGGTAGCGGACCACGTCGCGAACCCAGCGCACGCTGGCGAACGGGATCGCGACAAAGAAAATGCAGAAGAAATACAGGTGGTATTCCATGCTGCGGGGACGACCGGCGCGGCTGCGCTGCGGCGGGTTCGATGTGATATCAGTCATTTAAGGTCCTCCTCCTGGGATGGATTGGGCGCCGCCCCTGCGGGCGACACGGCTTGTACGGTTTCGAGAACCACGCGCTCATCGCCCTGACGCAATGCTGCGTCCTCGGCGGCGTCGCGCAGGCTCTTGGCGGCGGAAATGCGGGTCAGCACGGGATGGCCCGCAACGATACGGTCGAGCTCGCGCTGCGCATCGGCATCCCACGGAAAGTCGCGGCGCAGCGGTGTCGGCGTCGCCTGCGCCGCGTCCATTTCCGACCCGAGCGGCAGGATATGAAACAGCGCGTCGAACAGCCCGTTGCACACTTCCTGCAAAAGATACGTGGCGCCCGCGTAGCCCATCATCGGCGTGCCGGTGGCGCGCCGGATCGCAGCACCCGGGAAACTGGCCGGGATGAAGGCCGGCTGCGGGCCGTGCCCCGACTTGCACTCGGCAAGGTACATCTTCTCGTTGATGGACCCCATCAGCACGATCGGTCGCTCGCGCGCCACCATGGCGCGCACTTCCTCGTTGTTGGTCTTGGTGCCCGCGCAGCGCGCCACGGCAAACGCGCAGGGCAGCCCAAGATCGCCTTCAAGATAATTGCGAATGCCGCGCGCATAGGTCTCATTCGCGACGATCCCGAAATTCGCGGTTGCAAAGAAATCCTGCGTCACAGAGCGCCAAAGATCCCAGACCGGCTTGAGCGTCGAATGCTTCTCGCGGGTGATGAACGGCTCGGGGTCGAGCCCCAGCATCTCACCCAGCTTGCGCAGGAACAGCGTCGTGCTCTCCACTCCGATCGGAGCTTGCAGATACGGCTTGCCCAGAACCTCGGCCAGACCGCGGCTGAACTCGCGATACATGCAGATATTGACGTCGGCATTCACCAGATCGCGCATCTCGGCCAGGTGCGTGCCAAGCGGCATCACCATGTTGACCTCGGCCCCGATCCCCTCGACCAGGCGCCGGATCTCGTGCAGATCCGAGGGCATGTTGAACGTGCCATACATCGGCCCGAGGATATTGACGCGCGGCCTGGCCTCCTCGGCGCGCTTCTTTTCGGGCGGCATGCGCCCCTTGGTCATGCCAAACTCGGTGAACAGCCAGGTGATCGCCCGGTCGGCGGCCTGCCACTGATCCTCATCGATGGTGCGCGGCAGGAACCGCTGAATGTTGGTGCCTTGCGGGGTCACACCGCCACCGATCATCTCGGCAATGGATCCGGTGACGACCACCGCCGGTAGCGCCGGGTCAAGCGTGCCCCAGGCGCGCTTCATCGCCTCTTCGGTGCCCGATCCCATCTCGTGCTCGCCAAGGCCGGTGACCACGATGGGCAATTCATGCGGCGGCAGCGCATCGGTGTAATGCAGCACGGAGGTCACCGGCAGGTTCTCGCAGCCCACGGGGCCATCGATCACCACCTGCAATCCCTTGACCGCGCAGAAGGCATAGACTGCGCCCCAGTACCCCCCGGCCCGATCGTGATCCTGGATCAGCATGACACATCTCCGGGTTTCATCTTTCCCCAAATACTCCGGGGGAGTCGCCCTTGCGGCGACGGGGGCAGCGCCCCCACACTCCGGTGTCCAGAGAGCGCCCCCATCAGATCATCTCCTGCGCCTTGGCGGCGCGCTTTTGCTTGTCGATCTTCTTCTGGTTCAGCGCGCGGAAATCCTCGCGGATGTTGGGATCGCCTTCCCAGACGCCCGCAGTGTCGCCGGTCCCCACACCCTCGAAAAAGCTGCGCATAGTCTCCATGCGCTCGCGCCCCGCGATGGCGGCATTGACCACCTCGGCAAGGCTGCCCGCCCCCGCCGGCCCCATCAGGGGGCGCGCAGAGATCAGGTTGGTGAAGTAAAGCGCCGGCACTGCCAGTTCCTTGGCTTTCTGCACGACCGGCGTAGTGCCGATGGCCAGATCGGGCTTCAGGCCTTCCATCGCTGCGCAATCATCTTCCAGTGAGGCGCGGAATTTCACCGTCACGCCACGCGCGCGCAGCCATTCGGCATCGACTTCGGACCATGGCGTCTTCGGGCAGGCGGTGCCGACGTAAGGCACATCCGCCCCGCTTTCGATCAGCAATCGCGCCACCAAAAGCTCGCTGCCCTCATAGCCTGAAAGCGTGATCGTGCCCTTGATCGGTGCGCCGTTCAGTGCGCTTTCGATCTCCGGCAGGACGGCATTCTGTGCAGCCGCCACCTTGTCGGCGGGCAGCCCGAACGCATCCCCGATCCCGGCCAGCCACGCGGCGGTGCCATCACGGCCCACGGGCGCACTGCCGACGATGGGCCGGCCAGCGGCCTCGAACTCGCGGATGGCAGCGGTATAGAACGGATGGATAGCCGCAACCGCCCCGCAATCAAGCGCGGCGTAAAGCTCGCGCCATTCGCGGCAGGGCACCACCGGCCCAACGGCCAGCCCCATCGGGTCCAGCATCCGCCCGATCATCATCGGATCGGCGGGGAACATCTCACCCAGAAGCGTGACAGTGGGGCGGTCCGAGACGCCACCTTCGGGGGCAGGCACGGGACCGGCCTCGACCTCCTGGCGCGCATAGTTCAGCATCGCCCCGGCCAAAACGTCCTTGGCTTCGGCATGGGTGGGGATGCCAAATCCCGGCACGTCGATGCCGACGATCCGCACCCCGTTGATCTCGCGCGGCAACAGCCGTAGCGGCACACCGCTCGCAGTGGGCACGCACAGGTTGGTCACGACCACCGCGTCATAGCGGTCGGGATCGGCCAGCTCGTGCACGCTTTCGCGGATATCCTCGAACAGCTTGCCGGTAACCAGCGATTCGGAATTGAACGGGACGTAGCCCACCGACCGGCGCGCGCCGTAAAAATGGCTGACGAACGTCAGACCGTAAACGCAGCAGGCCGAGCCCGACAGGATCGTGGCCACACGCTTCATGCGCAGCCCGACCCGAAGCGAGCCAAACGCGGGGCACATGCTTTGCGGCTGGTCATGCGGGCCGGTGGGATAGTCCTTGGCGTATTGATCGAGGATCTCGCTCTGCCCGGCCATGCGGGCGGCCTTTTCCATCTCGGACCCGGAATGGCATCCCATGCCCTGATCCGGACCCGCATCGGTTGGCATATCCGGCGCCGCCCCGTCTGGGGTCGCGCCCGGGCTCGCCGTGACCACCTCGGCCTCGGCGGCATTGTCGTATTTGATTTCGTCGCTCATGCCGTCCCCCGGGGGTCGTCCGATACGACCTTGTCGCGGATATCATCCATCAGGCGAAGGATCTGCTCGGGGCGGGCCTGCGCCAGCATCCGGCGCACGTGGTTCAACCGCGTGTCATACGACCCGTCCCGCCGGGGCACAGTGACCTGGGCTGGATCAGGCCTCATCATAGACCACCTCCAGGCTCTCCTTCGGCGCGGAAAACTTGCCGCGCATGTCTTCGTCGGTGGCCGGCACCAGCACGTAGTCGCCACCGGTATCCTTGCTGTCGAACAGACCCAGAAGACCGTCCTGATCCAGCGGCGACGGACGCACCGGCGGCGCCTCGGACACCTGCTCGGCCAGCCCGGCAAACAGGCTGCCCCACTCGCTCTCGGCAGTGCCGACTATCTGGTAATTGGCGGATTTCTTGCGCAGATCGTCATCCGCGGGGATCGCAGCCAGCACCGGAATGTCCACCGCCTTGGCAAAGGCCTGCGCCTCGCCGGAATGGTCATCCTTGTTGATCACCAGACCCGCGACACCGACATTGCCACCCAGCTTGCGGAAATATTCCACCGCCGAGCAGACATTGTTGGCCACATATAGCGACTGCATGTCGTTGGAGGCGACCAGGATGACCTTCTGCGCCATGTCGCGGGCAATCGGCAGGCCGAAGCCACCGCAGACCACGTCACCCAGGAAATCCAGCAGGACATAGTCGAAATCCCAGTCGTGAAAGCCCAGCTTTTCCAGCAGCTCGAACCCGTGGATGATGCCGCGCCCGCCGCAGCCGCGGCCGACTTCGGGCCCGCCAAGCTCCATCGCGAAGACACCGCCGCGCTTGAAGCACACGTCGCCGATCTTCACCGGCTCGCCGGCGAGGTTCTTCTTGGTCGAGGTCTCGATGATCGTCGGGCACGCCTTGCCGCCGAACAAAAGCGAGGTCGTGTCGGATTTCGGATCGCAGCCGATCAGCAGCACGCGTTTGCCCTGCTCGGCCATCATGTGGCTGAGATTGGCGAGCGTGAAGCTCTTGCCGATCCCGCCCTTGCCGTAGATCGCTATGATCTGGGTCTTCTGCGTGGGTTCGCCTGTATGGATCACATCGGCCAGATCCTCGTGCGCCTCATCGCGCAGCCGTTGGTCAAAATCCTTGAGATTTGGCACGTCGTCCTTCACGCTGCTTCCTTCCAGTTGAGTATCATTTTCAGACAGGCGGGATCCTCGAACGCCGTACGATAGGCGTCGGGGGCCTGGTCTGCGGGCGCCATGTGCGTGATCAACCCGCCAAGCGACAAGGCACCGTTCTCGATCAGCGCCGCCGTGGCGGCCAGATCTTCGCGCGACCATTCGGCGGCCACGCGCAGCCGGGCTTCCTTCATGAAGGCCGGCGGAAACGCAAAGCTCAAAGCGTCGGGATAAAACCCCGCCAACACGACCTCGCCGCCCTTGCGGATACGGCCGATCAGATCGTTGAGGATCTCAGCATTGCCCGACGCGTCGTAGATCGCCCCGTAATCGCGGCGCAGATCATCGGCCGGATCGATGACCTCGTAGCCCTCCGCGCCACCGCGACGGCCCGGTTCGGTTTCCCACACGGTGGGGGCCGGTGCGCCCGCGGCAATCGTCAGCCGCGCCAGCAGCCGGCCAAAAACGCCATGCCCGATGATCAGATCCGGCACCGCCCGATCAAGCCCCGCCATGGCGTGCCGCGCCGTCGCGGCCAGCGCAAGAAGCGCCCCCTCGGGACCCATGGCAGCATCGATCCGCGTCACGCGGCCTGCATCGGTGACAAGCCGTTCTGCGGCACCACCAAAAAGCCCGAACGCCCCGTCAAAGCAGTTTGCACCCGGCACGAACACCCGATCGCCGGGCTTGTAGCCGGTGCCGGGGGCGGCCTCGACCACCTCGCCTGCGGCCTCATAGCCAGGCACCAGCGGATAGCCCATGCCCGGGAAGGGCGGCATCCGCCCGGACCAGAACAGCTTTTCAGTGCCCGTGGAAATCCCGGAATACGCAATGTCGACCACAAGGTCGCCGTCGCCCGGCGCATTGAGCGCAAGGGTGTCCAGTCGAAGATCCTCGGGACCGTTCAAATAGACAGCGCGGGTCTGCATTGGCGTCTCCGTCCTGGTTGGCCGCTGGTCGAAAAGACTCAGTAAAAACGGCGAACCCTTGAATGTAAGTCTACTTACACAGTTTTTACTGTCAAGTTTTGTTTACACTGAAATTGACGACGGATATCAGCCGGGCTTCACGCAGCTCAGGGCGCTGGTGACATAGCGGCGCGGCGCGCGCGGGATCTGCACCCGCTCGAACCCCGCCGCGCGGCATATGTCGCCGATGGTCTTGGCCGAGCGCGTGCGCCCGGTCCCCATGGCCATGGTATAAAAGGCAAAATAGACGTCGCAGGCGGCATCGGGGCGGACCCCGCCCGACATCGGCTCGGACACGATCAGCCGGCCGCCCGGCGGCAGCGCCGCATGCACCTTGGCCAGCAGATCGGCGACGGTTGCGTCGTCATGATCGTAGAGCACCCGGATCAGCGAAATCGCATCCGCACCGTCCGGTAATGGCCCCTCGCGGAACGATCCGGACCGGCAGGTGATCCGCGATTCCAGACCCTGGAGGGCAAGCCGCTGCCGCGCGTCGGGAATCACTTCCGGCAGATCAAGAACGCTTACATCGAGACCCCGATAGCGCGCGGCAACCTCAGCAGCGAACACGCCCGATCCGCCGCCCACATCCATCAGATGCCGGACATCGCGTAACGAGATCATGCGCAGCGTGTCTTCGGCCACGAGGCTCTGCGATTGCGCCATCAGATCCGAATAGCGCGCCGCATCTGCCTCGGACACCGTGCCATTGGCGCCATGCACATAGGGCCAGAACCGCGCCAGCCCGGTTTCGCCCTCGCCGCGCAGCAGCGCCACTGGATCGGCCATGTCGGAATAGAAAACGTGGTGATGCCGAATCATCGCCTCCAGCCCCGGCACACCAAGGATCGCCGCACCCTTGCGCGCGATCCGGAACCGGCCGTCGCGCCGCCGCCGCAACAGCCCGATCGCGGCGCCGCCCTGCAACAGGACCTCCATCCTGTCGGGCGCCATGCCGCAGTCGGGGGCAAGGTCGCGCGCAGACAAGGGCCTGTCCATCAGCCGGTGCAGCACGCGCAACTCGATCAGCGCCGACAGCACGCCAGAGCGGACAAATCCCTGCACAAGATCGAAAATTTCCGCGCCGTCGCGCTGCGCCAGACGTCCGCCAATCGGCAACCGTGCCGCGATACGCTGCACATCCGCCCGTGCCACGAGACGATTGACCCATGTGACGGGATCGAAGATGTGACGCCACGGCGGGTCCTGCAGCGCCACCGAAACCCGCCTCAGACCCGGCTGTTGGCGGGCATCGCCGGCATGATCTGCTCGGCCTGCGCGTGAACCATCCGGGCCAGCTGCGCCTCGCCGGGACAGGAGGGGATCGACGCGATCGCACCCGCCAGAATGTCCGACAGCCGTTCTGACGCGCCCGCGACGCCCAGCTCGGCCACCGCGTTCGGCCGGTCGTGCAGCGCATCCTGCCCTGCAGGCTTGCCAAGCGTCTCGGCATCGAGCACCGCGTCGCGCAGATCATCGGCCACCTGGAAAGCCTCGCCGATCAGCGCGCCAAGGTCGTGCCAGTTTTCCGGGTCATGCCCGGCGGAAATGGCGCCCATTTCGGTGGCCGCGATGAACAGCGCCCCGGTCTTGGACCGGTGATAGGCGGCCAGATCGACGGTCGCCTCGCTTTCCCAGCCCTGCCCCGCACAGATGCCGTCCGGCATGCCGGTGCGCTGTGCAAGCGCCATGATCAACGCAGCACCCCGCGCCGGATCGGACACGGTCGCCCGCGCCAGCACCTCGAAGGCCAGCACGATCAGGCTGTCACCGGTCAGTACCGCCAGCGGTTCCGAAAACGCCTTGTGCACAGACGGCTTGCCGCGCCGCGTGTCGGCATCGTCAAAGCACGGCAGGTCGTCATGCACGAGGCTGGCGCAATGGATCAGTTCCAGCGCGGTCGCCGCGGCATCCGATATCTCGGGCCGATCCTCGCCGCAGGCGCCGGCCACCGACAACAGGATCGTCGGGCGGATCCGCGCCCCGCCCGGGCCGGTGGCATATCCAAGCGCCTCGCCCAGACATTGCGGCGCAGTCCCACCTCGCGCGCCCGCGATGGCCTGCGACAGTGCCGCGTCTATCCTGTCGGTCATGCGCATTCCAACGCCTCCTGCTCCGCTGTGTCTACTTATTGAAACTTCAAATGTGTAAATTATTCTGGACAGTTTGCACCACCGAGTCAACAATCAAGCCATGATAGCAGGCACATCATCCCCAAGCACCCGCGTCGTGATCGTCGGCAGCGGCATCGCGGGACTTAGTGCGGCGGCGCGGCTGGCCCATAACGGCTTGAGCGTCCGCGTGCTTGAACGCCATGCCGCGCCGGGCGGCAAGATGCGCTGCCTGCCCTCACAGGCCGGTCCGGTCAATACCGGTCCCACGGTGCTGACACTGCGCGGCGTCTTCGACGCGCTGTTCTCGGATCTCGGCGAGCGGCTGGAGGATCACGTCACGCTGATCCCCCAACGCATCCTCGCGCGGCATTTCTGGCCCGATGGCAGCACGCTCGACCTGCATGACACCGAACATGACAGCGCCGAGGCAATCGGTCGCTTTGCCGGCGCGCGGGCGGCCACGCAGTTCCGCAGCTTTTCGGCCCGCGCGCGCACGCTCTTCGACGGGTTCGAGGGTCCGGTGATGCAGACCCCTGCCCCATCGCTGCCGCAGCTCATGACGCATGTGATGCGCAACCCACACCTGCTGCGCCCGATGGCGCCGCTCTCGACGCTGGCGGATGTTCTCGACAAGACCTTCGACGACCCGCGCCTTGCCCAGCTTTTCGGGCGTTACGCCACCTATGTCGGCGGCTCGCCCTACAAGGTGCCGGGGCTTCTCGCCCTCATCTGGCAGGCCGAGGCGTCGGGCGTCTGGGTGGTGCAGGGCGGCATGCACCGGCTGGCCTGCGCGCTGCGCGATCTGGCAGAGGCCCGCGGGGCCGAGTTCCAGTTCGGCACGCATGTATCGCGGATCGAGGCCACGCGGCGGGACGGCATGCAGGCTGTCATTCTGGACGACGGCACCCGCATCCCCGCAGATACCGTGCTCTTCAACGGCGACCCACGCGCGCTGGCCACCGGCGTGCTCGGCCCCGACTGCGCGCATGTCGCGCCGCAGACCCGGACCGCGCCGCGCAGCCTGTCGGCGCAGGTCTGGGCGTTTGCCGCCACGCCGCACGGGCCCGATCTGGCGCATCACAACGTGTTCTTCCGCGAGGATCCGAAACCGGAATTCGACGCGCTCGACCACGGCGAGCCGGCCCCCAACCCGACACTGTACGTCTGCGCGCAGGATCGCGGCCAGGGCAGCCCGCCCGGGACACCGGAGCGGTTCGAGATCATCGCCAACGCCCCGCCCCTGCAAGACGCCCCCGAGACAGAGGATTTTCAGCAATGCCACACACGCACCTTCCGGACGCTGGCGCGCTTCGGGCTGACCTTCGACCCGACACCACAGGAAACCGCCCTGACGACACCGGCGGGGTTCGACCGCCTGTTCCCGGCCTCGGACGGATCCCTTTACGGGCAGAGCCCACACGGCATGACGGCGGCCTTCAAACGCCCGACGGCGCGCACGGGCATCCCGGGCCTCTACCTCGCGGGGGGTGGGACGCATCCGGGGGCGGGGGTGCCGATGGCAGCGCTCTCCGGCCAGCACGCGGTCGCGGCGATCATGCAGGACCGAACTTCAACCTCGACGTGCCGCGCAATGGCTACGCCTGGTGGTACATCGACGGGCTCAGCAGCGACGGGCGGCGCGCCGTCAGCGTCATCGCGTTCATAGGGTCGGTCTTTTCGCCTTGGTATGCATGGTCAGGGCGCAAATCGCCCGACAATCACATCTGTCTGAATGTGGCCACCTACGGCCCCGGCGGGCGCTTTACCATGACCGACCGGGGCCGTGCGGCCCTGCGACAGACTGAGACCACGCTGACAATAGGCCCCTCCTCGATGCGGTGGGAGGATGGCGCGCTGGTGATCGACATCGACGAGGTCTCTTCGCCGCCACTTGTGTCACGCGTGCGCGGCATGATCCGAGTAACGCCCAGCGCGCTCACCTCTGTCGAGATGCCACTGACACCCGATGGCAGCCATGTCTGGCGGCCGTTTGCCCCGACCTGCGATATCCGCGTCGATCTCAATGCTGCGGGCTGGCAATGGGACGGGCACGGCTATTTCGATGCCAATTTCGGCACCCGCGCGCTGGAACAGGATTTCAGCTATTGGACATGGGGCCGCTTTCCGACACGTGCCGGCAGCACCTGCTTTTACGACGCGACTCGCCTCGATGGCAGCACGCTGGGGGTGGGCATCGCCTTCGACAAGACCGGCGATGCGCAGCAAATCACGCCGCCACCGAAAGCGCGGATGCGCCGAAGCCTGTGGGCTGTGGCGCGCGACACCCGTGCCGATCCCGGATACCAGCCCAAGCAGGTGCAAAGCATGCTTGATGCGCCGTTCTATTCACGCTCGGCCGTGCGCACGCGTCTCGATGGCGAAGAAACCGTGGGGGTGCACGAGGCGCTCGACCTCACGCGCTTCCGGTCGCATCTTCTGAAACCGATGCTGGCCGTGCGCGTGCCGCGCCGCAAGGGCTGGCGCCTCAATGATTAACTGGCCGTCTCGGACGCCGCCGGCGCCTCGGCATCGGGGTTGAGCTTCCAGACCGAGTAATTCAGGCACGCCGCCACCGACACCCAGGCGAGATAGGGCACGAACAGTACGCCCGCAATCCAGTCCACCTGCCACAGCGCCAGCATCGTCAGCGCGACCGAGCCCCAGAGCCCGCTCAGCACCATCAATCCCAGCTTCATGCGCCGCAGCCCGAAAAAGACCGGCGTCCACAGCCCGTTGAGCGCTATCTGCAACGACCAGAACGCCATGGCCACCGCGTTGTCAGGACTGACCGCGACCCGCGCACCGGCGGTCGCCATGCAGATGTAGAGCGTCGTCCAGGCCACCGGGAAAAGCCAGTTCGGCGGCGTGAACCACGGCTTTTTCAAGGCCTCGTACCATTTGCCCGGCGGGAAAAGCCCCCCGGTCGAGCCTGCCGCGAAACAGGCCGCCAGAAAAATCGCAAAGCAAATCCATATCATGCGAAGATACCTAGCCCCTCATCCGGTGCGAAGCAATGACGGGCTTGATTTCCGGTCCTGCGTCTTCAACTGCGCCATCGTGCGGTAGAGCGTATCGCTCCAATCCGAGGCGCCGGCATGCGGATCGCCGGCGGCCTCGACGAGGAACGCCGTCTCGGGCAGCGGACGGGCGTAAAGCATGGGCGAGCGCGGCATCACCGCTGTGCCCGCACCGCGCAGGAAGGCCAGTATGACCCAGCCCAGTTTCTGGCGACCGGTCGTGCGGGCGCGCTGGCTTATCGTGTCGTAATCTCCGGTGCGCACCCGCCGATTGATCCCGCCATAGATGTGCCGCGCGGCAAAGATGCCGGGGCGACAGGGCAGCGGCAATTCGGCAATGCCTGCGTCGCAGCGGGCATAGCGGTCATCGGCCTCGCGCAGCAGGCGGCGCACCATGGCGCGCACCTCGGGCGTCGCTTGCGGATCGCGCAGGAAATCCTCGGGCGGGACGCCGGCCTCGACCATCCAGTCGGTGGGCAGGTAAAGCCGCCCCTCGCGCGCATCCTCACCCACATCGCGGGCAATATTTGTCAGCTGCATCGCCACGCCCAGATCACAGGCCCGCGCCAGCGCGTTCGGATCGCGCACCCGCATCAGCACGCACATCATCGCCCCCACCGCGGCCGCCACGCGGGCCGAATAGGCGCGCAGGTCCGACAGGCTGGCATAGCGCCGCTCCATCGCGTCCCAGGCGAGGCCCTCCAGCAGGGCCTCGGGCAAGGCGCGCGGCATGCCGAACTCTTCGATCACGGCGGCAAAGGCCCGATCCTCGGGCGCGTCGCGTGGCGTCCCGGCATACGCCAAATCTAACCGCTCGTGCAGCGCCAGCACCGCATCGGCCTTGGCCGGTTGCAGATCGACCGCGTCATCGGCCAGCCGGCAAAACGCATACAGCGCCAGCGCCGGGTCGCGCAGCCGCCGAGGCAACAGCCTTGAGGCCGCGTGAAACGACAGCGACCCGTGCCGGATCGCCTCGACGCAATGCTCCATGTCGCGGGGGGCGATCATCGGCGCGTTACCTCCTGCGGGTCGGGCACGATCTGGCCCAGCACCTCGGCGCTCGATATCACGCCGGGCAAGCCCGCGCCGGGATGCGTGCCGGCACCCACCAGGTACAACCCCTTGACCTCTTCGCTGACATTATGCGGGCGGAACCACGCGCTTTGCAGGATGCGCGGCTCGATCGAGAACCCCGTGCCATGCGGGCTGAGATACCGGTCGCGGAACGTCTCTGGCGTGAACACCGTCGAAGCCGACAGATGATCGCCCAGCCCCGGCAGCAGCCGGTCTTCCAGCACCTTTTGCACCTTCTCGCGGTAGGGCTCGGCCATCGCGGCCCAGTCCACCGGGTCGGCATGCCCCAGATGCGGCACCGGGCTGAGCGCGTAGAAGGTATCGCCCCCCTCTGGCGCCACGCCGGGATCGGTCACGCTGGGGCGGTGGACATAAAGGCTCATGTCGTCGGCGAGTTTGCCATTGCGGAAGATGTCGCGCACCAGCCCTTCGTAGCGCGGACCGCTGAGAATGGTGTGATGCCCGGCATCGGCCCATTTATCCGCCGTGCCCGTCGTGCCGAAATACCACACGAAAAGGCCCATCGACCAACGCGCGCGCTTCAGCTTGGCCGGCGTCCAGCGCCGCTTGCGGTGATTGCGCAAAAGGTGGTCATAGGTATGCCCGGCATCGGCGTTCGAAACCACGATATCGGCGGTGATGATCTCGCCCCTGGTCAGGCGCACGCCGCGCGCATGCCCTGCCTTGATCAGGATTTCGTCCACCTCGGCGCCCTGCCGTACGAGGCTGCCCTGATCCTCGATGACCCGGCCCATCGCCCGGGCAATGGCGTCCACGCCGCCGATGGCGTAATGCACGCCGAACGCCTTTTCCAGATGGCTGACCAGCGCGTACATCGAAGTGACCCTGAACGGATCGCCCCCGATGAAGAGCGGATGAAACGACAGCGCCATGCGCAGGCGTTCATCCTTGACGCGCATCGCCGCATGCGCGGCAACAGATCGGTCGGCGCGCAGCCACGCGAAGGTGGGCAGGACCTTGATCAGATCCCGGATCTTGTGCATCGAGCGTCGCCCCAGATCCTCGAACCCGACCCAGTAGCGCCGCTCGCCATCGGCAAGAAACTTTTCGTAGCCCGCAAGATCATCCGGCGACAGGCGCGACACTTCGGCGCGCATCGCGTCATCGTCCTGGCGCGCGGTGAAATGGCTGCCATCCGGCCAGCGGATCTCGTAGAACGGGTCGAGCGCGCGCAGATCGACATCCGTATCGAAATCGCGCCCGCACGCGGCCCAAAGCTCGCGGAAGATCTGCGGCACGGTCACGATTGTCGGCCCCAGATCGAACCTGTGCCCGTTCTCGGTGATCGACGATCCGCGCCCGCCCGGACTGTCGAGCCGGTCAAGCACCGTAACACGGTACCCCTTTGCCCCAAGCCGCATCGCAGAGGCCAGACCGCCAAGGCCCGCCCCGATGACGACGGCATGAGGCGCAACCGCCCTTGCCGTCTGGTCCGTCAGACCGGGATCAACACGTGTCAACATTATGTTATGCTACACATGTCCAGTTTAGTTGACAATCCGATTTTGTGGTCTTTTCTTGGTGGTCTGCGCGTGTCAATGTAACGAGACATTCATTCATCGGGAGCACTCCCATCCAGACCGTCAGTCTCAGCTTCTTCCGGTTTGAACCAATGCGTGATCGCCTCTGGGCGCTCGGCATGATGGGGCTTGCGCGGCTGCATATGCCGCGGATCGACGGGGTCGGCTTCTGGAAGCTTTTCGGCTCGGGCACCGGCGAAGGGTTTACCCCGCGCCCAAACACCGCCGTCTACGCGATCCTCGCCACATGGCCCGACGCCGACACCGCCCGCTACAGAACCGAAAACGCCGAAATCTTCCGCCGCTACCAGCGCCGCGCAACCGAAGACTGGACCGTGTTCCTGAGCCCCACCTCGGCGCGCGGCGCATGGTCGGGGCGCACGCCCTTTACCCCGAGCCGCGCCACCGGCAACGCCCCCCTCGCCGCGCTGACCCGTGCCACGGTGCGCCCCCGTGCCGCGCTGCACTTCTGGCGGCGGGTGCCCGATATCAGCCGAATGATCGGAGACGATCCGAACGTCGCCTTCAAGATCGGCATCGGCGAGGTGCCGCTTTTGCATCAGGTGACGTTTTCCATCTGGCCCGATGCGGCCAGCATGAACCACTTTGCACGCCATAGCGGCCCGCATGCACGCGCTATCGAGGCCGTGCGCGATGGCGACTGGTTCCGCGAAGAACTTTACGCGCGGTTTCAGGTGATCGGCGCGCGCGGCACCTGGAACGGCACACAGCCCCTCGACCAACTCGAAGGAACGACATGAGCACTGCTTTCCCCTTTTCCGCCATCGTCGGCCAGGAACAGATGAAACTGGCGATGATCCTCACCGCGATCGAGCCGCGCCTTGGCGGGGTTCTGGTCTTTGGCGATCGCGGCACCGGCAAATCCACCGCCGTGCGCGCGCTCGCCGCCCTTTTGCCGCCGATTACCGTGGTCGATGGCTGTCCGGTGAATTCCGCCAGCCCCGCCGATTGCCCCGACTGGGCCAACATCACCACCACCGCCACGCATCAGCGCCCGACCCCGGTGATCGACCTGCCCCTCGGGGTCAGCGAGGATCGCGTGACCGGCGCGCTCGACATCGAACGGGCGCTCTCGCAAGGCGTCAAGGCGTTCGAGCCGGGGCTGCTGGCGCGCGCCAATCGCGGCTATCTCTACATCGATGAGGTCAACCTTCTGGAGGATCACATCGTCGATCTTCTGCTCGACGTCGCGCAATCGGGCGAGAACGTGGTCGAGCGTGAGGGCCTGTCGATCCGCCACCCGGCACGCTTCGTGCTGGTGGGATCGGGCAACCCCGAAGAGGGCGAACTGCGCCCACAGCTTCTGGACCGGTTCGGTCTGTCGGTCGAGGTCACCTCGCCCACCGATATAGACGAGCGTATCGCGGTGATCCGTCGCCGTGACGCGTTTGACACCGACCCCGAGCGGGTCGTCGGCGAATGGCAGGACGCCGATACGGCCATACGCGAGCGTATCTTAATGGCGCGCGCAGGCATCGCCGCACTTGAGGCGACCGACGCCGTCCTGCGCGACTGTGCCCAGCTTTGCGTGGCGCTTGGTGCCGACGGGCTCCGCGGCGAGCTGACACTTTTGCGCGCCGCCCGCGCGCTTGCCGCCTATGATGGGGCCGAGACCCTAGACCGCGAGCATCTGCGGCAGGTGGCACCGCTCGCGCTCAGCCACCGGCTGCGCCGCGATCCGCTGGACGAGGCCGGATCCGGCGCGCGAGTCGCCCGTACGGTAGCGGATGTTTTTGGATGACAGACGATGCGCCCCCTGACGTCGCCCTGTCGGCGTGGCAGCGCGGCCTGCGCGCGCTGACGCTGCTTGCGGTGGATCCCGCAGGGCTGCGGGGGATGGTGTTGCGCGCCCGCGTCGGCCCGGTGCGCCAGACATTCGAGCAGACCTTCGAGCGGCTGCCCGGCCTTCAAAGACGCATCCACCCCGAGCTGTCGGACACGCAGCTTTTCGGCGGGCCAGATATCGCCGCCACGCTGGCCGAGGGTCGGCTGGTGATGGATCCCGGCCTTGTGTCGCGCCCCGCCACGCTGATCCTGCCGATGGCAGAACGCTGCCCGCCCGGCCTTGCCGCGCGGCTGGGGCAGCTACTGGACGGGGCGACGGGTCACGGGTTGATCCTGCTCGATGAAGGGCTGGACGCGGACGAGGCGGCACCGAAAGGTCTGGCTGATCGTCTGGCCTTCCACGTCGATCTCGACGCGACCGGCTACCGTTTGGCGCGGGTCGTGCTGCCCGCCCCCGGCGATCTGGACGCGGCGCGCGCGCACCTGCCCCGGGTACAGCCCACATCCGATGACATCACCGCGCTTGTGGCACTGGCCGCGCGGTTCGGCATAGACAGCCTGCGCGCGCCCTCTCTCGCCTTGCGCGCGGCCTGCGCCATCGCCGCGCTCGACGGGCGCGACACGCTCTCTGCCGACGATCTGCGCGAAGGGGCCGAACTGATTTATCCGGCCCGTGCCACGCTGATGCCGCAGGAAGAAGAGCCCCAGCAACCGGACGATCCCCCCCCCGATCGGGACCCGGACGAGGCCGCGGGCGACGCCCCCGAAGACCGCCCCGAGGATCAGACCGACGACGAAAGCGGCTCGGCCATCCCCGAGGACATTCTTGTCGAGGCGGTGCGCGCGCTTCTGCCGCCGTCGCTGCTGGACCAGGTCAACGGCAACGCCCCGGCCCGCGGCGGCGCCTCGGGGGCCGGGGCCGGCAACCGCCGCAAGGGCAACCGGCGCGGGCGGCCCCTGCCCTCGCGTCCCGGCCCACCTGACGGGCGCGCGCGGATCGACGTGGTGGCAACCCTGCGCGCCGCCGCACCGTGGCAGCGGCTACGCCAAGCGCAGCGCAAGACCGGGCAGACACGACGCGTCATCATCCATCCCGGCGACATCCGCCTGCGCCGGTTCGAGGATCGCTCGGACCGGCTGCTGATCTTCACCGTCGATGCCTCGGGGTCGGCGGCCATGGCACGGCTGGCCGAGGCGAAAGGCGCGGTCGAGCTGCTGCTGGTACAGGCCTATGCCCGTCGCGACCAGGTGGCGGTGATCGTCTTTCGCGGCACCGGCGCAGAGGTGCTGCTGCCGCCCACCCGCTCGCTGGTGCAGGCCAAGCGCCGGCTGGCCGCGATGCCCGGCGGCGGCGGCACGCCGCTGGCCGCCGGCCTCAGCGCGGCGCTGGCGCTTGGCCGGCAATCCTTGGGTCAGGGTCTCAGCCCGGCACTGGCGCTTCTGACCGACGGGCGGGCCAACGTGGCCCTCGACGGCGCCGGCAACCGGCCGCGCGCCGCCGAGGATGCGGCAAGGGTCGCAGCCCAGCTGCGCGCGCAGGGCCTCGCGGGGATGGTGATCGACACCGCGACACGGCCCGGCGACGCCTCGGCGCAGTTGGCAACACAGCTTGGGGCGAAATACCTCGCGCTGCCCCGCGCCGACGCGCAACGCATCAGCACCGCCGTCGCGGCGGCACTGGACGCATAGCGCCATGAACCGGTTCCGCGACCTGCCAAACTGGCCCCATGCCGATCTGTCGCGCTTCGTCCGGCACCGCCCGCATGACTGGCACGTGCAGGAGGCCGGCACGGGCGACACGGTGCTGCTGATCCACGGCGCGGGCGGCGCATCGCATAGCTGGCGCGACATGATCGGACCGCTGGCCCGCGATTTCCACGTCGTGGCCCTCGATCTGCCGGGGCAGGGCTTCACCCACGCCGGCACCAAGCGCCGGCTGAGCCTGCCCGCCATGACCGAGGACATCCATGCGCTGTGCACAGCCCAAGGCTGGCGCCCGCGCACCATCATCGGCCATTCGGCGGGCGCCGCCATCGCGCTCAACCTCTCGCGGCACCTCACCCGCCCCGACGGAGAGCCGCCCGAGGTCATCGGCATCAACGCCGCCCTCGACCGCTTCCAGGGGATCGCGGGCTGGCTGTTTCCCGTGCTGGCCAAGGTGCTGGCGCTGAACCCGCTGACCTCGACGCTTTTCACCATCGGCAGCGATCCCACGATGCGCGCGCGCCGCCTGATCGAGGGCACCGGGTCGAAGATCAGCGAGACGGGGCTGGCCTGCTACGGGCGGCTGATCTCGGACCGCGCACATGTCGATGCCACCCTGCACATGATGGCGCAATGGGACGTCGGCGACCTGCTCGACCATCTGCCAGGCATCACGGCGCGGTGCCTGCTGATCACAGGCGGCAAGGACAGCGCGGTCACGCCCGACGTCTCGGTGCGGGCGGCAACCAAGCTTGGCAACTGTGACACGACCTGCCTCGATGGCCTCGGCCACCTCGCCCATGAAGAGGCGCCCGACGCCACGCTCGAGGTGATCCACGACTGGATGCAGCGCGCATGACGGTACAACGAACACCTTGCCCGGACACGGGGTTTGCGGCTATGGCGCAGCAACACGGGACGGCCACATCCGGCCTGCAATCGAAGGGATCGATTCATCGCATGGCCTGGATTTCGACACCGATCTGGCGGCGCTCCGCCCGTCATGCAGGGAAAACCGCATGACCGGGGTCGTCTCCAGCCAAGGGCTGCGCGCGATGATCGGCGCGGGCCAGATCGCGGCCACGCCCGACATCCAGCTCGATCAAGTGCAACCGGCCAGCCTCGATCTGCGGCTGGGATCCGTCGCCTACCGCGTGCGCGCCTCGTTCCTGACCGGCACGGGCCGCAGCGTTGCGGATCGCCTCGCGGAATTCGAGATGCACCGCTTCGATCTCGGCCCCGGCGCGGTCCTGGAAAAGGGCTGCGTCTATGTCGTGCCGCTGATGGAACGCCTTTCACTGCCCGAGGGAATTCAGGCCGTCGCCAATGCCAAATCCTCGACCGGGCGGCTTGATCTGCTGACCCGCGTGATCACCGATGGTGGGGTCGAGTTCGACCGCGTGGCGGCGGGCTATGACGGATGCCTTTACGCCGAGATCTGCCCGCGGTCGTTCTCGGTGCTGGTGCGGGCGGGCATGCGGCTCAACCAGATCCGGTTTCGCGCCGGTCACGCGGTGCTCGACGACGCGACCCTGCGCGCATTGCACGACGAAAGCCCGCTGGTCGACGGCGCGGCGGTGATCGACGAGGGCTTGGGCTTTTCGGTCGATCTGCGCCCCGCGACCGGCACGCTGGTGGGCTACCGCGCCAAGCCGCATACCGGGGTGATCGACCTTGACCGGATCGGGCATTACGCACCGGCCGATTACTGGGAAGAGGTCCATACCGAATCCGGCCACATCATCCTTGATCCGGGTGCGTTCTACATCCTCGTCAGCCGCGAGGCGGTGCACATCCCGCCCGAATGCGCCGCCGAGATGGCGCCCTACGTGGCCATGGTGGGCGAATTCCGGGTGCATTACGCGGGGTTCTTCGATCCCGGCTTCGGCCATGCAGCGGCAGGCGGCGCAGGCTCGCGCGGGGTGCTCGAAATGCGCTGCCACGAGGCGCCCTTCGTGCTGGAACACGGCCAGGTCGTCGGGCGGCTGGTCTACGAGCGGATGACCGAGGTGCCCGACCAGCTTTATGGTGCGGGCATCGCGTCGAACTACCAGGGCCAGGGTCTGAAACTGTCGAAGCATTTCAAGGGGTGAGCGGGCGTGCGTCCTTGTGCGATGGCGCTGCGGCGCGTCGCGGCGCGTACCGCGCCGAAGCTGTCGCATCCATGTTGGACCAAAAACTCAGCCTTACCGCCTGCACAACCGCCACACCCCGCCCCCTTCCAGACCCCCGTGAGTCGCTGGTCGCATACGTTCTGTCGAAATCAAGCGCTGCCGCCTGTCGCCGCTGCATTACCAAGGGTCCAAGGAAAAGGAATCACAGCCATGGTTGACGTCACCATCGTCTACTGGCGGGACATCCCCGCGCAGGTCATCGTCGGCAGAAGGCACCGGGGCACCAAGGTGCAACTGCCCGAGCGTTTCGAACAGGCCATCGACCGCGCGGCGATGCAGTCCGGCGCGGCGGGCACCGACGCCTATCTCGCCGACTGGCGCAAGGCCGATGCCTACGACGTCGACGGCGACTCCGACACCGTCGCCCGGTCCGAGGCCGACCGGCTTGATGAGAAATACGATCACGACAGCCTCAAGGCACTGATCGCAAACGGCGGCTGGGCGTGAATGCGCACAGGGCAACTGGCAGGGCAACTATGGGAGGCCGCGATGGCACTTTTGAACTTCAGGACGCGTGAGAAACCCGGCGCGGCCACCACCCCGGCCAATCCCAGGACCGAGGCCCTGATGCAGGGCTACTCGATAGAGGTCATGCCGCGCACCGCGGCAAAGATCGACAGCTTCCGCGACCTGCTGCCCGTCGGCACCCGCGTCTACATCGCCCATATCGAGGGTACGCCGATCGACGACATGGTCGCCACCGCGAAACGCCTCACCGACGAGGGCTTTGCCCCGATGCCGCATGTGCCCGCGCGCATCATTGCCGACCGCGCCATGCTGACCGACTGGATCGCGCGCTACGCAGGCGAGGCGGGCGTCGACCAGGCGCTGGTGATCGCCGGCGGCGTCACCCAGCCGCATGGCGCCTACGACTCGGCCATGCAACTCCTGGAAACCGGCGAATTCGACCGCGCCGGCTTCAAGCGCCTGCATGTCGCCGGCCACCCCGAGGGCAACCGCGACATCGACCCCGACGGCACCAGCACCAATGTCGACGCCGCCCTGCGCTGGAAACAGCGGTTCTCGGAGACCACCGATGCACAAATGGCGCTGACCACGCAATTCGCCTTCGACGCCGGCCCGGTCATCAAATGGGCCGACGACCTGCGCGACGCGGGCATCACCCTGCCCATCCATATCGGCATCGCCGGTCCGGCCAAGCTGCAGACCCTCATCAAGTTCGCCATCGCCTGCGGTGTCGGGCCCTCGATGAAGGTCCTGCAGAAACGCGCGCGCGACGTCTCCAAGCTGCTCGTCCCCTACGAGCCGACCGAGGTTGTCAGCGATCTCGCCGCGCACAAGGCCGCCCATCCCGATTGCCTGATCGAGCATGTGCACATCTTCCCGCTCGGCGGGATCAAACCCGGCGCCGACTGGGCCACCCAGCATGGCGGCACCGCCGCCACCCCCGCCAATCTCAGGGAAACCGCATGACCAGAACCATCGTCGAGAGCAAGACAAGGACCGCCATCATCGGCTTCGACCAGCCGTTCTGCGTGATCGGCGAGCGCATCAACCCCACGGGCCGCAAGAAACTCGCCGCAGAGCTTGAGGCCGGCGATTTCTACACCGTGGAATCCGATGCGCTGGCACAGGCCGCCGCCGGGGCCACCGTACTCGATATCAACGCGGGCGTGGTCTACAACTCCAACCCCAACCCGAACGAGACAGAGCCGCCCCTGATGACCGGCATCGTCGAGCTTGTCCAAAGCCTCGTCGACCTGCCCCTCTGCATCGACTCGTCCGTTCCGGCAGCGCTGGAGGCCGGGCTGCAGGCCGCGCATGGAAGGCCGCTCCTGAACTCGGTGACCGGCGAGGAAGAGCGCCTCGAATACGTCCTGCCGCTGGTCAAGAAATACAACGTCCCCGTGGTGGCGATCTCCAACGACGATACCGGCATTTCCGAGGATCCCGACGTGCGCTTTGCGGTCGCCAAGAAGATCGTCCAGCGCGCTGCCGATTACGGCATCCCCGCGCATGACATCGTGGTCGATCCCCTTGTCATGCCCATCGGCGCGATGCGCACGGCCGGTCTGCAGGTCTTCACGCTGGTCCGGCGGCTTCGCGAAGAGCTGGGCGTCAACACCACCTGCGGTGCGTCCAATATCAGCTTCGGCCTGCCCAACCGCCACGGCATCAACAACGCGTTCCTGCCCATGGCCATGGGCGCGGGCATGACATCGGCCATCATGAACCCCATCGCACTGCCCGTGAAACAGGCCGAGATCGAGGCCAAGAAACTTGAAGTCGCCGCCGCCGGGCTGGAGATCCCCGCCGACATGGATGACGAGACCTTCTGCCAGCTCTTCCGCCTCGGCTCCACCAAGCCCCGCGCGGGAAAAGAGATGGAGGCCATCCACGCCGCCAACTTCCTGACCGACAACGACCCCCACGGCGGCAAATGGATCAAGTTCAACAAGGCCCCGCCCAAACCCGGCGAAGAGGCCCTCACCGGCCGCGGCGGCCGCGCAGCGAGTAGGCGAAGAAGGGCTTGAGGGGGTTGGGTTGGGTTGGGCAGGGGAATCGCAGTTGGCTTCGATACGTCGCCCTGAGGTCCTTCAACCTCGATCCTGAGCAACAAACGTGACGAGAGAGCGCATTATGTTCGAGTTACGTTCCTGCTGAACGCCGCGCCGACGCCAACTGCGATAGCCCTGTTGGGTTGGGTTGGGTTGGGTTGAGTGAGAAAAGCCACGCTGCCTGGCAGGACTTTTTTAACATTTTGAAGTTTTGAGAAAACTGAATTATCAGTAGTGTGGCATGGATCATGCTACAATTAATATGGCCAAAACCTTACGTAAATTGATGTGATGAAATTTAGACTATACCGACCGTTGCATCTCAAGGCCTTATTGGGTCATAGTCTACGAAACATCGGCCGCAAAACGCAGGATGCAAATGAAGACAATATCGTTTTTCAACAACAAGGGCGGTGTTGGCAAAACAACGCTCACAGGAAACATTGCAGCTTACTTCGCGCTTGAGAAAAGCAAGAGGGTTTTGCTTATCGACTGCGACCCTCAATGCAATCTAACTCAGTTTATTCTTGGGGATAGTAAAACTATCGATCTTTATTGGCCTGAAAAAGGTGAGAAAGAAGCCACAAAATCAAAAACGATCCTTGACTTAGTACAGCCTATTTTGAGCGGGGATGCAGAAATCAATACGCGAGTTAAACCACTTAGATCTAGTACGAATAGATTCGGTGCTGACTTACTACCAGGCCATCCACGTTTTTCAACATTCGAAGATGAATTGTCATCAGCGTGGACCGAATTACCAACCGGTAAAGCTGGTGGTTTCAGGAAAACTAATTGGTTATTTACATACCTGTCATCAATTAAAGATCAATACGATTTTGTATTTGTTGATGTGAGCCCGTCGCTTGGCGCTTTAAATAGATCTGTGCTTCTCTCATCCGATTACTTCATTACTCCTCTTGGAGCAGACGCGTTTAGTGTCTTAGGAATTCGGAATATATCTAGATGGATGCAGGGTTGGATAGAATATTACGAGGTGGGCCTAGAACAATCGGACCGCCTCAATCCTGGAGGTCTTTCTGACTATGCAATAACTACTAGTCTTACAATTAAATCTGGCTTTTTAGGCTATACTTTACAACAATATATTGCGAAAGCAAAAGCCGGAGTAAAACGACCCACTAAGGCTTACGAACGGATAATAACAGATATACCCAGAGAAATTTCTCAGTACCTTGAGAGCTTCAAAGCGCCATTAAACGATGATCCGCATCTTGGGGACGTTCCAAACCTTTATAGCCTGATACCATTAGCACAGAGTGTTAATGCTCCAATTGTAGCTCTAGAGTCCAAGGATGGTCTTGTAGGAAATCAATATAGCCAAGCACGTAACTATAAGAGCATTATCGGAAATCTTGCAGAAGCTATTTCGGAACGGGTGTAAAGTGTTAAGAGTTTGGCCCGCAGCATTAGTAACAGAGTTAGCAGAACGCAGGGTTGTCATTTTTTTGGGGGCAGGTGTGTCAAAAGCGGCAAATCCGCAATTGCCATCTTGGACCGCTCTACTTCAAGAAATGAAAACGCACGCCAATCTGAAGAAAGATCGAGAATTAATACAAAAACTTATACGAACGGGTCGGCTTCTTGATGCTGCAGAACTTGTGAATAGCCTAATGATTCCGGCTGATCGGAAGGCAATGCTTGAAGCAAAATTCCGCTTAAATCCACCGCCAATATCAGAAATTTATGACCATATTTTAGCGCTTGACCCGAAAGTGTGTATCATCACTAATTATGATCAGCTTATAGAGAAAAATTTCGAGCACTTCAGTGGCGGCCAAACATCACATCAAGTCCGCACATACAAATACGAGAATTTTTTATCTGATTTGAGATCTCCCTCCCGAGTGATACTTAAAATTCACGGCTGCATTACAGACCCGTCAAATATTGTTCTGGATAGAAAGTCCTACTTCAACGCTCAGGGCAATCGCAGTTGGCCTCACATCTCGGCTAAGCCATTGAGAACCTTGTGAAGGAAGTCGTCATCCCAGCCTGCACGCTTGAACTTGATCGAGAGCGAGCCCTTGGACGTGTCCCTGCGAACGACGTCGAGCGCGCGGCGGCGCAGGACGGCGATGTTGCCTGCGCTATTATCCTTGCGGTTGCGCGCTGCGTCTTCGCGGAACGAGACA